>Ga0214473_10001412_pt1 | contig 31742 bp, 30 predicted proteins | sample RVTome_7_FD_203509 | JGI IMG/M metagenome (GOLD analysis project Ga0214473, IMG submission 203509) | Soil microbial communities from uranium-contaminated site in the Upper Colorado River Basin, Wyoming, United States - RVT98D197 | ecosystem: Environmental > Terrestrial > Soil > Contaminated >...
ATCAGGTAGGGCAGATTTACACCCGGCCCAATGGATACCTCGAGCACGCGTCCCCCGCGCGGTTCAAGACGATCTGTGATCTCGCGGCGACCGGTTTCCTCATTCATGCCGATGTAAGCAAAGGCGATCTTTGAAAAAGCGCGGTACGCCCAGGAGAACCAGTCATACATTCTTGAAAAGCGACGGTTGAAACCGGTCAATTCTTCGGGTCGGATGAAATGTGGAATTCCATCCACAATTGGGAAATTCTTCTTACAACGGGAGCAGGTCAGGGCCCCCGCGCGCAGCGTCTTTTCGTCCGCGCCCGCGAAATTCAAACATCCACGGCAAAACGGACAGGCGAGCAAATCCAATGTTGTACTCTTCATATCGACTCCTTTTCACCAGATACCCGGGATCAAACGATTTGTCCGCGAGGCATAGTCCTTGAATTGCCCGCCGAAGTGTTCGGCAAGCAGTTTATCTTCAACGTGAATGCGATAAATCACCGCTGGCAACAGGAAGAATAGGATCGCGGCAAGCCCCATGAGACTTGAATAGCCAAGCGCGAGGCCGAGGGTGATAAAAATATAGCCCGCATAGGCAGGATGACGGACGAAATGATAGGGACCGTGCTGCACCAACTTCTGACCCTCGATCACAGAAACGTGCCCAGAATAAAACTTCCCTAACACCCGCCGCGCCCAGATAAATAACGCTGAACCCAGGAAGATGAGGAGTAAAGCAACAATTTGCATCCAGAAAACGCGCGGAAGAACAACAGTGAAAAAGAGATATTCAAGTGGAGGGAGATAGAATGCGGCGATCATGCCAAGGACGATGAACCAGAATGACCAGTCATTTCGTTCTTCATGTATCATCTCTCCCTCTGCCTGGGGTTCCCAAAATTGGATTTTACGAATCCAATAAACGATGACGACTCCGAAAAAGTAAACGAATCCAGTGATGAGAAGAAACCAGCCAAGCAGATTATTTTGAATCGTCGCCCATCCCAGCCAGGCCAAAAGGATTGCCAGCCCCAATGTTAGGACAACCAAAAAGAAGATCGATGCGCGGCTCACTCTTCACTCCTTCTTGAACCGCAAACAACCGGGCACGGAAGCTCAAAATCTGGAGATTTTGTGCTCCTTTTAGTCTCTTATCCTTTGATATGCTCTATGCCCTGCTTGAACAACGTAATGACGTGCGAATCATCCATACGGTAGTAGACTTCCTTCCCATCACGCCGCGCGGTGACGAGGTGCATCTGCCTTAGCCCGCGCATGTGATGGGATACAGCTGATTCAGTAATACCAACCAGTTCAGCCAGTGTGTTGACGTTTTTCTCGCTATCCAGTAAAGCCGACATGATCCGGACGCGGCTCGTATCGCTAAAAGCACGAAAAAGTTCAGCTACATGCGCCGCGGAATGTTCATCCAAAATAGATAAAGCCATGTTGACTACTCCATTATTGAAACAACTGAGTATATATTCATATGTTTCATTATATATCAAATACCCAAACTTTTCAAGAGCCAGTTTTTACAGATTGAGTTATCGAACGCAGTTTGGGGTTTTGTTCTTAAACCAGGGTCATTGCACAGCCATCCGCGCGCGGATCGCTGCCCGCGACGAGTACTTCTGTTTCCGCGTCACGAAGAATGACCTGTCCCCTACCAAAGAGGGAACGATCATATCCACTGACCAGATAGACGGGATGCCCCATTCTTTCCAGGTCGGACATCACATCAGCGGGAATCCCCTCCTCCAGCGCGACCCGTCCGCCTGATCCTTCCACGTCGATACAGAAACGCGGCAGATCGAGCGCTGCTTGTGGATCGAGTCCATCATCCACGAGCGCAGAGAGGACCTGTACATGTCCCTGCGGCTGCATGAATCCGCCCATGACGCCGTAGGAGGCGTAGAGAGTTTCTCCCTCACCCCCGTCCCCTCTCCCGGCAGGAGAGGGGGGACGCGTGACCATCGCAGGAATGATGGTGTGATACGGCCGCTTGCGCGGCGCGAGGGCATTCGGATGATTCGGGTCAAGGCTAAAGTTATGCCCGCGGTTTTGTAGCGTGAAGCCATACCCTTTTGGCACAATGCCCGTCCCAAAGCCCCAATAATTGCTATTGATAAAAGAGCACGCATTCCCAGACTTATCCACTACACTGAGATAAACCGTGTCAGACGATGAAACAGGAGTGCCGCGTTTCGGGTCAATGGTGGCAAGTTTCAAGTCAATCAACTTACGGCGTTCGCTTGCATACCCCTTCGACAACAATTCCTGCAGGGGAATACTCGAGAACGCAGGGTCAGCCACATACCAGCGCGAGTCGGCAAATGCCAGTCGCATGGCTTCGATCATCAAATGCAATCTTGCAGTAGAAATCGATGCGATCGATGAGAGGTCAAAGCCTTCCAGGATGTTCAACGCGATCAACGCGGTAATGCCCTGTCCATTTGGCGGACATTCGTAGACGCGTAATCCACGATAGGTAACAGAGATCGGTTCTTCCGATGTGGATGTGTGGGACGCAAGATCCTCGAGTGACATGCAACCGCCCGCTTCTTTGATCACAGCGACGATTGCTTCCCCTATTTCACCCTGATAAAACGCTGATTGGCCTCCCCGCGCAACGATCTCAAAGGTACACGCCAGGCCTGGGTTGCGGAAGATTTCTCCGGGCTTCGGGCCGCGACCGTCGACCGTCAACTCCTGTCCGTTCGGCGCGGACTTCAACTGGTTCTGCGCGCCGCGCTGCCAGGAATAAGACGTGATCGGCGCAACCGGGAATCCTTCTTGCGCAAGCCTGATCGCGGGCGCAAGGATCTGTTCCATCGGAAGCGAACCATGCTTTTCGATCAGGTCGAACCAGCCCGCGCACGCGCCCGGCACGGTCACCGTGTGTACATGGAATGGAGGTAATTCAGTGCTGATCCCTTCCTTCTTCAGCCGATCAAGTGTCAGGGCGGCAGGCGCGCGTCCCGATCCGTTGAGAGCGGTGACTCGTTTTGTATCCGCTGAATAATAGAGCGCGAACATATCGCCGCCAATCCCAGTGGAGGTTGGCTCGGTCACGTTAAGTGCTGCACCCGCAGCCACCGCAGCATCGGCCGCGTTCCCACCTTTCGCCAGGATTTCCAGCCCTGCGGCAGTGGCCAGCGGTTGAGATGTAGCAACAATCCCAGCGCGGCTGTAAACAGGTGAACGATGAGAGTTGAAAGAGAGTGTTTTCATGGTGGATCGATTTTAGCATTTCCAAAGCAAGTCAGACAAAAATTCTTCAAAGCATCACCATATCTTTACACAATCTTTAAATCCACCTGCTATCATGGCAAAGAGTATCTAGAATCAGAATTCAACGTCCTATTAAGTGAGAGCATCAGTGTCAGAAGAGCAGGAACTCCTGCAGCTTGCATCCCGGCTTAATTCCACAGCCCTGGCAGAAATTTATGATATCCATAGCCCGGGCCTCTACCGCTATGCAATGCGCCTGCTGGGAGATGCGATCCTGGCTGAGGACTGTGTCGCCGAGACGTTCGTGCGCTTTCTGCTAGCGCTTCAGAAGAGGCGTGGCCCCTCAGATCATTTGCAGGCATATCTCTATCGCATCGCGCATAACTGGATCGTGGACTTATATCGCAACCATGAGCAGACCTGCGAGTTGAGCGAAACTCTTCGATCTGAAGCAGATGTCCCTGAGGAGGAAGCGGCGAAGCGAATCCGCCAGAAACAGGTTCGCAATGCGATCCGCCGTCTGACGCCCGATCAGCAGAAGGTCATTGCTCTGAAATACCTGGATGAGTGGAGCAACGAGCAAGTTGCACACGTATTGAGGAAACCTGTTGGAGCGGTTAAATCCATTCAACACCGCGCGCTTAAGAGTCTGCAAAAGCTGCTGGCAGACAAGAGTTGACAATGAAAGATCAAATCGAACTTGAAGTGATAGTCCAGGAACGACTCAATGAGATCAAGCTGTTCCAGAACGTGATCCGCGCATTGCGGCGCGTGCTCGCGCGCAATTCCTAGCCAAGGCCGTATCTGCAAATGAGTTCCAGCGTCACAAAGGGTGGACATCAATATTCAGAAAGGAACAGTTTGCAATGAACATACTACTCTCGATACTTGTGATCGCTGGTCTGTTGTTCGGCGGCGGGGCAACCGTGAATGCCGCTCAGGACGATCTGCCGGATGAACCGCTCTATGCGTTGAAAACGTGGAGCGAAGACTTCGGCCTGAAATTCCAAAATGAACCCGAACAGAAAGTTGACCGTTTGATGGAACTTGCTCAGATCCGCATTCAGGAGATGACAAGGCTAACCGATGCCGGACAGACCCTGCCCGATCAGGTCAGGCTGCGACTCGAACAGCATATCCATCAGGCATTACAGATATGCAGCAACATGGATGATGCAACGTTGGATCGAACCCTGCTGCAATTGCGGGACCGCCTACAGCAGCAGGATCGCGATATGGAGCGATTGCAGATCCATGCAGCAGAGGATGCGCAACCGATCCTTGAACGCACACGCACACTGCTTCGCGAACGGTTGCAGTTGGTGGAAGGTGGGCTGCTCGACCACGAAATGTTCCGCAACGCAGCCCACAATGGGTTCCGCTACGGGCAGACCCAAACTCCAACTGCATTTCCGCCGTCCACGCCTTCGGGGCCAAACGGACAGCAAAACGGTCCGTCTACACCTCAAGCAGGTCCCAGCAACGGAAATGGCCCTGGCCCAAACACTGATCCCGGCGGGCCTAACCCCAATGTAACACCGGCGCCTGATAACGGCGGCAACGGACAAGGCCCGGGCCCAAGTGACAGTACTTCCGATGGAGATGGCGCCGGTGGAAACGGTTCTGGCGGCAATGAAACGGGAGGAAACGGTCCAGGGGATGATAGTTCAGGAGGCAATGGCCCCGGCGGCAACAAGCCATAAGGGCAATGCAAGAACTCCTCGTCAGGTAACGAGGAGTTCTTATTTTATGCAGAACTAATCCCTCTCTCCCCTATGCTCCTCGCCATTCGGATGACATTCCATGCAATTCTGGAAATTATTGATCCCTTCGTCCAGATGTTTCTCACGCACTTCCGCTTCATTGTGTTCATGACAGCCATAGCAGGTGTAGGTGGTGAAACTAGCCGGATGACATGTGGCACAGGTCGCACCATCGCCATGATTCAAAGGGAAGGTGTGCCGGCCGTTGAATTCAGCGGGAGTCCATGCGGTGGTAGTATGGCAGGCCGCACAATCCGTCCCAAACTGACCTGCGTGAAACGCCGGGTCAGCATGACAGGCAACACAGGCGGTGCTTAATCCCTGGAACTGTTCATCCACATGACATCTTTCACACGCCACATCCACATGGGCACCCGTCAACGGGAAGTTGCTGCGGTTATGATCGAAATCCGCGTCGCTCCAATCGGATGGATTATGGCAGGTAGCGCAATCCGTGCCGAATTGCCCATTATGTTCGTCATCCTGCCCGTGGCAGGAGAAGCACTCCGTGGGAGTGCCCTGGTACACGCGGTCCTGATGGCAGGACTCACACGAGACTTCCTCGTGTTTCCCTTCCAGCTTGAAGACTGACAGGTTGTGGTCAAATTTGGCAGGCGACCAACCCTCAGCAGTGTGACACTGGCTGCAATCCAATCCAAAGCGCCCATCGTGCGGGTCATCATTGTGGTGGCACGCGTAGCAATCCTGCAACGGCACCGCGAAGTCGCCGAAACCGCGTGCATTGACATGGCACTGCACGCAGGCAAGGCCGACATGCTTGGCCGTGATCTTGAACGAAAAGACATTGTGATCGAAGTTCTTCCCAAGACGATCCACGCCATCGTGACAATCGAGACACGCAGGGCCAAATGACAGCGTATGCGCGGTCATGAATCCCAGGTCCATTTGACGGTGACAGGCATCGCAGGAGTCCGGAGCGAAGGTCGTGATGTCGCCCTGATGGCAATCATCGCAGACGAACGGTTCGCGCGCCGCCGTACGCTGGTGTCCGTTTAATGAAAATCCCAGCACCTCATGCGGGAAGCTCGCGTCATCCATCACTGTGAGTCCCTCAGCGGGGCCGCGATGGTCGGGGTGGCAATGACGGCAACCGAGAGTCGGATTGTCGTGCAACATCGCTCCATGCACGGAAGCGACATCCCGCATCTGCGCGGCGATCTCCGTGTGACAGACCGCGCAGCGATCCGCCATGACTGCCGATTCCCAGGGCGCAGTATGACAGGCTTCGCAATCCCCGCCGATCTCCGCGTGAGAGGTGACCCCGCCCAGCATTCTTCCACTCTGTGCGTTCAACGGACCCGGGTTATACATCAATCCACCGCGCGCGTAAGCATAGCCCGCGATCACAACGGCCGTGATCAGCGCAGCAATCAAACCTGTCCCCGTCAAACAACCAAGACGATTGGTTCGCATTCTCGCTCCGCGTTTATTTCAGGAAAGTAGCGTAATACAATGCCGCGCCCGCATGAACGAACGCGGAGATGAATAATGCCATCCCGATTGGGATATGAACTGTGTGCCAGAGGGCCATCAACCTGCGCGCCTGTTTGAGTGCCTCCTGCGACAGCGTCCCTTCGATCTCGAGCCCGTCCATCGTACGCGGGATGCGGGTATAAATATAACGGCCGATGAAACCACTGATGACGATGACAACTGTAAATAGTGTTGATACGCCCGCAAGCCCATTGAATTTCCATGACGTGTGGAGCAACACCAGATAAGGTCCGACCAGCCCTGTGAAGATGTGGAATTGCAGCCAGTTTGACATCCTCCCCCAGCGCACACTGCGGCTTCGTTTTCTGAGACTGTACAAGGTCTCAGTCATGAGCATCAGGATAAAACCGACGATCCCCATGCCATGCCCAAACAACTCACCGGCAGGCGGGATTTCCCTGGTCCATAACATGACCAGTAAATAGAGGCCAGTGATCAGAATCCCTGCGAGGAAGGCCAACCAAAGTTCCCTGTTGCCACGAAGCATATCTCTCCTCCGGCCGGACCACGTGGATCGGGACAGCCTCTTGATCCGGCTTTTGTGAATTGCGATCTAGTGTGGGATCCGCGCCCCTGTCCAAAATTCGGCGACAATATCACCGACTTTTGCATTCGGCATCAGTAACTTTTCCCGAATCAGCGATATATCCATGTTCCCGGAAATGATTTTTTCGAGCGGGTACGAGAGTTTTTGATCGCCGATCACGATCGCGCCGAGCAGTATTTTTTCGCCAATCAACAAACGCAGGCGATTTACTTCGCCTGTTTGAGCAACCATGCATTCGGGCAATTGCCGCCAGGTCTCGCTATCGCCGCGGGCAATGCCTACCAGGTCGTCATCACGACCGCGTCCCACTGTTCCAATAATGGTTGTCGTTAAGCCGGCCAGCCGTGTGACGTTGAACGGCACAGCCTTGATGTAAGCAAACGGTTTGCCTGCCATGTTGAGTCCCGCCGCGTGTCCCTGCTGGCGCGCCGGTCCCCACAGGCTATCGAGCACCGACCGTTTGGAGCGTGGATCATAGACTTGAGCGACATCTCCAGCCGCGAAAATGGCCGGATCATTCGTCTGTAAATATTCATTGACCAGGATGCCGCGATCAATCGCAAGTCCGGCTTGTTTCGCGAGGTCGGTGCGCGCACGGATCCCAATCGCATACGCAACCAGGTCACATTTCAAAAATTCTCCGGTCAGCAGACGGACTCCGCTCACTTTGCCATTCCTATCGGCCACTTCGATGACCTCGGCATGGAAATGCAGTTTCACGCCTTCTTCCCGCAAGCGATGTTCAACAATACGCGATTCCTGTTCATCGAGAACATTGCTCCAATAGCGATCCCCGCGTAACAGATAGTGGACTTTGACTCCATGAGAGACCAACCCTTCCACCAACTCGAGCGCCGTAATCCCTCCACCCACTACAACCGCTGTTCTGCCGCGCCGCGCAAATTTCAAGATGCGCTTTGCATCCTCCATATGATCAAGCTTGAGCACGCCCTCCAGGTCCGCCCCCGGAACTTCCAGCGGCATGGCCTGTGCCCCCACCGCGATCAGCAAACGGTCATAAGACAGCGGGGCCTGACCAGCAGCAAACTCAAGGAGATGCCGGTCGCGCAGGATCCTCGTTACGCGCCCTTTGACATAATTAAAATTCAGTTTGCGCAGATCATCTGAGGTTCGCGGGAACAGGGCCTTGTCGTGCAGTTCGCCTGTCAAGTAATAAGCCAGCCCGGGGCGGGAATAGAATCCGTGCGGATCATCGCCGATCATCACGATCCCACCGGTCTTATCCACCGATCGGATCGCCTCGATGGCAGCAATACCTGCAACACCGCAACCGATGATAACGTAGTTCATTCGCCCCCCTTTGTGAATAAATCTGTTTGCTCGAAGCGCAGAACGCCTCGCGGACAACGCGCTACACACTCGCCACATGTTATGCACTGGCTGTGTACCACCGGTACCCCGCGCCAGGCATGTGCGCGCACATCAATACCAATCGGGCAGTTGTAAGTACAAATTCCACACTGCACACAACGCGCGGAATCCGGTACCACGTGTCCCGAGGCGAGAACCGTGTGTTTATCTGCATCACGCTTGAAAAAGGTGAGGAATCCCATATCTAATATGCAGTCGCTGAGCAATGTAAAAAGTTACGGCTGATAATTTAATAGTAGTGGAGGAAAGGTGGAGAAATCAAATGTCAAAAGTCATATAAATTAATAACATTGCAATGGCGCCATCCCCCAATTTCCTAGCTTTCAGATCGTACTCCAAGAAATAGCCCAAAAGTCACATAGGCATTGTTTTGCAATCCAAACGGTCATGGGAAGCAGCCAAAAAAAACAGAGTTACCTCACGGTAACTCTGTTCGTTTCGCAAAACTTAAGCCGGCAACGGCAAGCCAGCCGCCCTGAAATGCGGGCGTGAGTCTTACGAGATGGGCACCACGTTGGCGGCTTGCAGACCCTTGGGGCCTTCCTCAACGGAAAACTCCACCTTCTGTTCGGCTTCCAACTTGCGGTAGCCGTCGGACTGTATCGCGGTGAAGTGAACAAACACATCCTCACCACCATCACGACCGATGAAGCCATAGCCTTTGGTGGCATTGAACCATTTGACGGTTCCAACATAACGTTCTGACATCTTACATTTCTCCTGCTGTGATTAATATTGATGCCCGTCCATGGCGCCGCGGCGCCACGAACCGGGCACGACGCACGCAAGGTTATCATGTCTATTTAATGATGTCAAGGATGTCATGACCATGTGTAACTTTCTTGTAAATGGAGGCAAAACGGGAAGTGAGGTGGAACCAGGGAGGCGACCACCTTGTTATGAGCTTTCCTCTACGGATGACCTTTCGCATCCCTTCCGGACCCTCGAACTGCTCCAGCACCATCAGCGACTGTCCCAGCTCGAATGCTGCGTGCGCGTCCGAACCGACCGTTCCCGCGAGATCGTGCTTCTCCGCGAACTCGCGCGCCTGACGGTTGAACCAGGGCAACATGCAGCGCGAGTTATACACTTCGATTGCATCCACAAATGGCAATATTTCAAGCAAATCCTCCTCTGCCCACGCACCTGAGCGCCCCTTGTCGAATGGATGCGAAACGCTGATGAACGCGCCTTGCGCTTTCAGCCGCCGAATCGTCTCATCGGGTGAGAAACCCGGTGGCACCTCTTCGCTCACGAACGCGGCCAGGATCTCGCCGCGGGTGGTCATGATCTCCTCGCCCACAATGACCAGCTCCGGGTCCAGAGCCTGAGACGCCAGCGCGCCGGCAACCGTGTTGTGATCGGTCACGACGACGCGGTCAATCCCCTTACGATGGCACGTTTCCACAAGGTTGTGCGGGCGCGTGAGGGAATCCTTTGACGCGAGGGTATGGCAGTGGAATTCCACGCGTAACATATTCATAATTGTACTCGCTGTGCCCGCCATGCAGTCGTTGGCTAATTAACCGGTTTTGTTATAAAATTCAAGCAAATGGACGATATTCCGTTTTACAAGCGAGCCTGGTTCTATATCGCGGCATGGCTGGCGATTTTGCTGGTTGTATATGGCTGGCAGATTTCCCGCATGGGTGGATTCGTTGCAAGTGAGCTCGACATTTTTATCGATCTGGTCTGTATCTTCCCTGCATTGCTTTTGCTGTGGATGGCTTTCTTTGCCCAGTTCGTCCTCCCTGTCCGAACATTCGCTGATCGCCAGAAAATCTTCAACCGATTGCTTTCACATCTATTCGGTGGTCACGGGCCCGCCATCTTCATCCGCAATGGAGAATTGATCAAGCGCGAAGGAGAGGAAAGGAAAAAGGGCCCAGGCGTCCTATGGCTCGACACGGCCAGCGCGGCTGTGACGCGCACGGCTGTCGCTATCAAACAGACCATCGGTCCAGGCGTACATTTCATTCAGGGACGCGAATTCATTGCAGGCACGGTGGATCTGCATGTTCAATCCCAGTCAGTTGGCCCAAAAGAGACCGATAAGCCATTTGAAGAGAAAAAGGAAGATCAAACAGCGGAGGAGTACCACCAGATTCAGGATCGCCGCAAACAGGTTAGCGCATTGACACGGGACGGCATCGAGATCATTCCAAACATTTCCATTACCTTCCGTGTGGATACCGGCTTTCCATCGGATGGACAACCGGGTTCGCGATTTGGTTATCGAACCGGCACCACGAAGAAGGACCGCGAGAGGGAGAACAAAGACCAGGAAGCCATCCGCAAGGCAATCATGGGTGAAGGGATCAATCCCAACGCTCAATTTGATTCGCCCCGTCATCGTGTGGCATGGAATCAACTCCCCGCTCTTCTAGCAGTAGATATCTGGCGCGAATACGTGGCGAAATTCACGCTCGATGAATTATTCAAGCCAACTCAACTGGTTCCTCCGCCTCCTCCAGCCGTTCCTGTGCCAACAGAAGAGGAGTTGGACCCTCTCAGTCAACCCATCCAGGTGAGCGCGAACCGTGAGACTATGCAGGACAGTCTTACAAAAATGCTGCGCGAGATCAATATCCTGATGTACAGGATGATCAAATGGCTGGAGGGGAAAAAAGAAGATCAAGTTAGGAAACCTCCTTTCTCTAACCCATCTGCATCGAAGGTCGCCGACAAGAGCGAACCGCAAATGAAAACAGCCTTACAGGTTATTAATAACATGATCGAGGCGCGTTTGACACAACTACAGGTGGACGTTCTTGATGATACGGGCCGACGTACTGAGGAGACTATGTCGAGCAGGGAGCACAAGTTACTGCAGGATCGCGGTCTCAAGGTGCTGAAGGTTAACATCAATAACCCGCGTTTCGATCCCACCGTTGAAGATTTGATCATCCGCCATTGGAAAGCCACCTGGCTGGTGAATGCCAAAATAGAGAGTGAGCAAATTGATCGCCGCCGAAACATCTTTGAGGCCACAGCGCAGGAGCAAGCGATGCGTCAATATGCAGATGCACTCAGTCGTGGGATCAATGAGGGTGCAAAACGGGCAAAGCCCACCGAAAAGGAAATGCTGAAAACATTACTGCTGCGTTCGCGCTCGCTCATTCGAAGCAGTGATCAACTGCGCCGCCGCATGACCACCGAGCTGCAAGACATCGAGGATATGATCAAGTGGATCGAGGAGAACGGCTCATGACCACAGCCGCATCCGTTTCATCTTTGGGCGAGACAGCCTTGCAGAAGGAGCAGCAGACTTTTGGCGAACTATTCCCGCGTTTGAGGGATGCCTTTCTTAACCGCATATTCGACCTGAGACCTGACAGAGCGGCTCGCCGCCTGCGTTATTTGATCTTTCTCTTACTGCTAACCGGCTTTCTTATCACCCTCACCAACGAAAACTACGCATTACGCCTTTGGGCTCGGTACACGCAGGATATTTTCTTATATTTGCTCAACCCCCTTTACGCCGCGAATTATCAGGGAAATCCGTTCTTGAATTTCATCTCCTTTGCCTGGCAGGCATTCACAGATCCTCACTCGCTTCAATATTTACCTATCTTTCTGGCGGCATTCTTTATTGCCTTGCAATCCGCCGCGATCTATCTTGCCGATATTTTTGAATTGGAAGAAGTGAGGGTTGCAAGAAGTTTTATCTGGGAAGTGGCTCTTTCAGGCAGCGACGAGATTATTCGTATTTCCCAGGGAGAAATCTCGGAACAGCACCGTCAATCACCGAATTACCTGATTGGTGGCCCCGGCAAGGTAGTTGTGGATCTAGACTCGGTTGCTGTGTTCGAAAAGCCGGATGGGACGCCTCATATTATTGGGCCAACGGGGAAGGAACGAGGCGGCAGAGCCACACTGGAAGGATTTGAACGTTTCCGGCAGGCCATTGACTTGCGGGATCACTTCATCGAACTACGTGACCAGGATGACAAATCTCCTTCTGTGAAGAGTCGCAGCCTGGACGGCATTCCAATCACGGCAACAGATGTGAGGTTGATGTTCAGTGTCCATCGCGATGGAAAGAGATCGGATATCGAACGTCCCTATCCCTTCAGTGAAAAAGCCATTGAGCGACTGGTTTATAAAGCTACATCGAAGGTAACACCCAATCTATCCACTCCGTCCACATTTGAATTCTCGTGGATCAATAATATGATTGGACTGATTCGAACAAAACTGATTCGATTCATGAGCGAACGGAATCTTACTGTGTACCTTGCCAGTACCGGCATACCTGAATTTGAAAAAGCCAAACAGCGCGAGGAAGCCATCGCGAAACAGGGAAGCCTGTTGGGATCTCCGCTGGACGATTCACACCAAGGCGAAGAAATCATACCGCCGCCAAAGTTCACACCGCGCCACGAGATCACAAATTTATTCACTCAATTTGCAAAGGAATTCACCGAGAGCGCTCGTGACCGCGGCGTTGAACTGCATTGGATTGGAGTCGGCACATGGAAGACTCCTGCCGAGATCGTACCAGAAAAACATCTTGAAGCATGGAAACTCAGCCGTGAAAATCTCAGAAAAGGAAGCGACGAAGCCATCAGTAAACTGGAAAAAGAGACAATTGCTTTGAACATGGCGACATTGATCCAGGATGTTCCGGTGGCTGCCCATCAAAAAATTACGGGCACCGAAACAAATCATGCAAGAGCTGTCCGGCGTTTGATCATTGAGTATCGCCAGCAGTTGATCGAGGCTGCTGAATTCATACACGCTAAAGGAGAGGCTGTTCCCTTCCGCATTGTCCAGGCAATCGAATATATCTCTGAGATATTGGGCTTCAAAGATTGGCATTGGATCGGCAAGGTAAAACCTGATAATGGAAATTCCTTTTCGAGTACGCCAAAACCTGATGCAGCCAGGTCCAAGCAGCCAGAAAATGATCTATATTCTTCTCTCCTGCGTTTGGTTGGCGGTGATCCGGCCACAGCGGATCGATTGATTGAGTTTGAACGCGGACAGTTTCCCGACGAGACTCGCGCGGAACTGATTGAACGTGCCATCGAACGTCTTACGCGCGATAGGCAGTAAATATACGAAAATCTATGCCCATCGCAGATGATTTGATCTACTCCAAAGACGTGAAACGGGCAAAGAGTATTTCGTTGCCCATCGTCGCGCTTGAATCAACGGTCCTGACGCACGGGTTACCGCGCCCGCAAAACCTGGAGTTGGCGCGCGATATGGAACGCGCCGTCCGTGAGGAGGGAGCTACGCCTGCCACAATCGGATTTCTGGATGGCTATCTCCACATCGGACTAAACGATGTCGAATTGGAAAGACTTGCGAGTGAGCCAGATGCCTTCAAAGTTGGGCCGAGGGATTTTGCGATATTCGCAGTTTACGAAGCCAATGGCGGCACAACCGTTGCAGGAACGATGCTTGCCTGCAAGCATTCCAACATCAAAGTCTTTGCCACAGGCGGAATCGGCGGTGTACACCGCGAATCGCCTTTCGATGTTTCAGCAGATTTGCAGGCGCTGGCAAGCATTCCGATGATCGTCGTCTGCGCGGGAGCAAAAGCGATCCTTGATTTGCCCGCCACAATCGAATATCTCGAAACGATGAGCGTGCCGGTCGTCGGCTATGGCACGGATGATTTCCCCGCATTCTACTCGCGTGGAAGCGGTCTTGATGTAAGCATCAATCTCGACAGCCCGCAGGATATTGTCGAGTTTGCGAAGACACACTGGGAGGCAGGTTTGCAGAGTGCGATCCTTGTGGCGAATCCCGTTCCCATGGCAGAGGCAATTTCAAACACCGAGATGGAACCGATCATCGAGAAAGCCTCCAAAGAGGCGAAGGAGAAAAAAATCCACGGCAAGGAATTGACTCCCTTCCTCCTCCAACGCATTAGTGAATTGACCAAAGGCAGGTCGATGCGCGCAAATCTGTCATTGTTGTTGAACAATGCACGCCTCGCAGCGCAGATCGCCCGGGCACTGCGCACCAGAGAAAAACAGAAATGGGCATGACATGAAAAACGGTTTTACCATCTCAGAGATTATTCCGGCAAAGCCCGCAGAAATTTACAATTCATGGATGAGCACGAAAGGTCATGCAGCCATGACGGGAAGCGCGGCAAAGGTGGATGGAAAAGTGGGAGGGAAATTCAGCGCCTGGGATGGATATATCTTCGGCAGGACTTTGGAACTGACGCCGAATCAGCGCATCGTTCAAGCCTGGCGGACGTCGGAATTCCCGGACGAGGCGCCTGATTCGCACCTGGAAGTATTGCTCGAAGAAGTCGACGGCGGAACAAAGGTCACGCTCACCCATAGCAATCTGCCCGAAGGCCAGGCTGACTCCTACCAGCAAGGCTGGGACGATTTCTATTTCAAGCCGATGAAGGAACATTTCGGGGAATCATAAACCTCTCAGGTCTTGAAGACCTCGGAGATTTCGTTACTTCCAAACCTTGACAATTTTAGAACACTTGTTCTATAATCGACTTAACTTGTCACCTATCCAACAAAGGAGGTCGAGATGACTGCATACCGTAGAGGGGATGGGCTAACCGCCCTCTTCCGCGACCTGACTCGCGGACGCCGCTTCAACCGTGGCGCAGCCTGGGGATTGATGATCATCGGCGCGTTGCTTGCATTCGAGATCTTCAACTTCAGTACGACACAATTTGCCCTGCTCGACGTCCTGGGCAACCTGAAGTTCGCAGGCATGCGCTGGGCAAGCATCCTAGCAATTGCCTTTTGTGGCATCGACTTTGCCGGCATCGCGCGCATCTTCACGCCCGAACAGGGAGCCGACGAACCAAAAGAGGTTTGGTATTTGTTTGGAGCGTGGTTCCTGGCAGCCATGTTCAATGCCATGCTCACCTGGTGGGGAGTCTCGGTTGCGATCGTCAACCACACCAGTCAGGCTGGTGGCGCAGTGATCAGCGCAGCGACGATGACGAAGATCGTTCCCATCTTTGTGGCCGGGATGATCCTGTTGATCCGCGTGCTGATTATCGGTACATTCTCACTGGCAGGCGATCGCCTTTTCACCACAGATGAGCGCCGCGCGTACAACAACCCGCGGCCCGCACAGCAGCAGACCTATCATCCACCAGCCAGCCAGGCTGTTCTTCGACCGGCATCCAGCCTGAACCGTCCGGTGCAGACCAGCGCGCAAAGCAATACCTTCCGCCCCGCGCCCAAACCGGCCCAACAGACATCTTTTGCACGACCGGAACCTACCTATCACAACCTTTCTTTTAATGGTCCGAACAACAACGAACGCACAAACACCGACCGACCCTTCGACGCATAAAATACTGCTTTACTTTCTGCGTCTGCTCAACGTTTGTCAAAATTTAATATCCGAACTCGTTTCGAGCTCAGGTCCCTTACAGAAATTTGAGGAACTCTCCTATGTCCCGTGCTCGCTTCCAAGATCCAGCCGACTGGCAAACAGCCGTGGCCCCTGAAAATGGTAGCGGCTGTTTGTCTTTTTATGTTCTTCCACCGCTTGCAGTCCTTTTGATTGCAGGCTTATTGACCATTCTTGCACTCAACTCACCGATTTCCACGTCGACATTACCGGTCAATAATTCGGCTTTGTTGCTCCAAACCGCAGCGCCTCCGATCAATAACCTGACATCACCAACCCAAACATCCCCCCTCGTGATGGAAAATTCAGAAGCGACAACGCCACTCTTTCAATTTTCGAGTGAGAACTCGACCTCCTCGACAGTTATCTCCCCCATCTTCACGCGGGAAGTGCAGCATTGGGCAAATGACATTGCTCGCTGGGCCGGTGCGGCTTCCCTCGACCCGAACCTGGCCGCCGTTGTCATGCAGATCGAATCCTGCGGAGATCCACGCGCTACTTCACGCTCGGGCGCGATGGGGTTGTTCCAGGTCATGCCTTTTCACTTTCGTGCCGGGGAGAATGCCTACGATCCCGACACAAATGCCCTGCGCGGAATGAATTATTTATCGCGGTCTCTCAACACCGCGAATGGAAATCCCTATTTCGCGCTGGCCGGTTACAATGGCGGCATTGGAGTGATCACGCGCGGCCAGTGGTCATGGGCTGCTGAAACACTGCGTTACGTCCGCTATGGCGCGCCCATTTACGAGGATGCGCGCAGTGGTGCAACCTCGAGCGCCATGCTAACTGAGTGGTATCAAAAATATGGGGCTGGTCTTTGCAGGCAGGCTGCGCAACGATTGGGGCTTCCCTAACCACGCAGAACGTCCCGAAGGATTCCTTGAAAAAAATTGTGGCGCCGTTCAAATGTCGCCACGGCGCCACAGCGACGCCTTCGGGACGCTGTATTACATCGATTACTTCTGATTGCTATACAACGGCAGCCAGATCGCGAAGGTTGTCCCTTTGCCCTCCTGCGAATCCACTTCGATCCGTCCCCCGTGGCGTTCCACAATCCAATTCGCGATGGAGAGACCCAGGCCAGAGCCCGAAGTCCTTCCACGAGTGCGTGACTTTTCGGCGCGATAGAAGCGCTCGAAGATGTGAGGCAGGTCTTCGGATGGGATACCCGGTCCGGTGTCCCGGCAAATGACGCGTGCCTGTTCGCCGATCTTCTCCAGGCTCAGGAAAACTTCCCCGCCTTGCGGTGTGTATTGGATTGCATTTGCAGCCAAATTGATGAATACCTGCTTGAGCCGGTCGCGGTCGCCATTCACGTACACCTGATCGATTTCATTCAACCGTACGCGGACCTTATTGCCTGCTAGAATACTCATTTCCTGGAACACTTCGGTGACAAGAAGATCCAGCTCGACGAGTTTCATGTTGAGCGCCAGCTTGCCGGATTCCGCCTGCGCCAGTAATAACAATCCTCCAACGAGACGGGTGAGCCGACCTGCTTCCTGGTCGATGCTTCTTAATGACTCCTCGTCGAGGCTCTTCATGCGACGTATCAAATCCACATTCCCTTTGATCACCGTGAGAGGGGTACGCAGTTCATGGCTGACGTCAGCCAGGAGACGCTGCTGCGATGTGAAGAGCGCTTCAAGCCGCTCCAGCGTCTGATTGAAGGAACTGACCAGGTCTCCGATCTCATCGCTTTCCGTTCCCTGATAAGGAATGCGCCGCGAAAGATCATCCGCCCGGTTGATCTGCTCGACGGTTTCGGTAATAGCCTCGAGTGGTTTCAACGTTTGACCGAGCGTAAACCAGACGGCCATGCCTGAAAAAAGAACCGCGACAATCCAAATGATCGAAAGTACATCTGTCAGATTTGAACGAGCTATCTCCACCACCTCCAGGCTCGAAGCGACCTGCAGAACAGCAATCATATGATCGCCACGTTTCAATGGAACGCTCAATACACGGATCCGTGAACCATCGACACTGGTATCGCGATAAATGGGAAGATCAATACGTAATGCATCACCATCAAAGGGTCTATCGCCAAAATTCTCAAGCCATCCGAAACTTGATTGCAGTTCGCCATCCAGCCCCCAAATCTGCATGGCAACATCAGTACTTATATCTGTGGAATTCAGGCTGGCTTCCACTTTCCCCAGGGGATTGATCACGATCTTTTCAAGAATGACTTTTTGGGCGGTTTCAAGCTTATCATCGATCTGATTAAACAGCAAAGCCGCCACCACGATAATGACGGCTGCGCTGATCACAAGAAGGATTCCGCCCATCAGCGTTGAATATAACAAGGTCAGGCGGAGTCTAAGAGACATGAGAATATGTCAGGGCGAGTAAGTTTTTTTGCCGAGGCGATTTCCGGGTCACCTGGAGATTGCTTCGCCGCCCGTGGCGTCTCGCAATGACGCGGGTCGCTTAGGGATTTTCCCGCAAGACGTATCCTACACCGCGCACAGTATGGATCAGTCGATTTTCTCCCTCCCCTTCCAGCTTTTGGCGCAGATAGCGGATATATACCTCAAGGACATTGCTCTCGCCACCAAAATCATATCCCCAAACACGGTCGAAGATCACTTCGCGGGTCAACACCTGCTTGGGATGCCGCAGGAACAATTCAAGCAGTTCATATTCTTTTGCAGTCAGTGAAATCGAACGGTTGCCGCGTGAGGCTTGCCGCGAACCGGTATCCAGCGTGAGGTCGGCAAATTTCAACACAGGGACGCGCTCCGGCTGGGTCCGTCTCAACAATGCGCGCACGCGCGCCAACAACTCATCCAGGTTGAATGGTTTGATCATGTAATCGTCCGCACCTGCATCCAGCCCCTGAATGCGGTCCTGCACCGTGTCTTTCGCGGTCAACATCAAAATCGGGATCGAGCCGCCCGTACGCAGGCGATGGCACACCTCCAGGCCATCCATACCCGGCAACATCCAATCCAGGATCACCAGATCAGGCGTATGGTCACGTGCCAGGATCAAACCCATGCGCCCGTCGGTCGCAGTGTCGACTGTGTAGCCTTCATAGGCCAGGCCACGTTGAAGCAGTTTCAAAATTTGTTGGTCGTCTTCTATTATCAAAATCCGCTCATTCATATGTTTTGCTCCCTCCAAAATATACCACAACTTATGCTCTGGATTTAAGGTATCTTTGATTGATTCGCTATAGGATAACGAAGGACGCCTCAAACAAAGCCGGTATCTGGTCTCCATTTCAAACAGAGATCGCATCTACGAAGCGATTCCGTTTTCCTCCTCCAGCCTCAACTGGTTCTTCAACCAAATTTTTCGATCTTGCGTCGCCTCCGGGTTGAGTTCATGCCCGGCTTCATACCACTTCATTTCTTTCGGTTCTTTGGCGGCCGCGAAGAACTCTTCCGCGCGTTCTTTTGAAACGTGAGGATCATCTGTGGCGAATTGAAACAATATATGGACGGGTGCAACATTTGGGATATGAGCGATCGGATCGAGCTCGGACATTTGGCGGATAAACGCCTCTCGTGCCTCTCCCTCCAGTTTTGGCAGATACAGGTACCAGTCCGCGAAGCGAGGCGTTGCCGCCATCACAACATAATGCGTGGGGCGCTGATCCAGGCTTCCGGCCAGCACACCATACATCCCACCAAAATCATGACCAACATATGCAAATCGTTTGGGATCCACATCCGGTTGAGACAACAGTAGATCCATGGCGCGGCGGATATTCACCACCTCTTCGATGGAATTCTGTGGGTCATCTTCCTGCGTGCGCTTGATGAAGAAATCGAGATCAGACCATAACGTTTCGATCAGGAGACAGACCGCGCCGCTGCGCGCCATCTCTTTGGCTTCCACCACAAATTGACCCCGATTTGACTGAGGCGATTCCGACTCGTACCAATGGACATATAAGATTGCGGCGCATGATTCGTTACCTTCACCCTCCGGGCGAAACATCTCCGCGGCGCGGCGATAACCGAAGGGTGTTTGCATGACAAGCAATTGACTCTCGATGCCATCCTGTGTTCGCTTTGCTATCACTCGCAGGTCTTTTGATTCAAATCTTGGATAATCACGCATTTGGTCTAGCATAGTAACTTCTCCATTTCGCCTGATCATCCAATTATACGGGACTTATACTGCTTGACACGCTTCTCCAGAAGTGTATAATCACCGCCAATAAAACAGCGTGAAGATAAGTAGCTGTTCAACCCGCAAAATGCAGAGAGCCATCGGGTTTCGATACGTGGCGCGATGGCGCCACTACTCAACCAACGGTGCGAGATGGTCGGGAAGATAGCGAAATCCACTTCACCCAAGTTGTTCTCGCAGGGGCTACCATAGCGTAGCCGTAAGAGAAACGTGAGCGCCCGTTACAGCGCCCTCCAAGGCCGCATTGGCGGCAAAAGCAGGTGGCACCACGAGACGCCCCCTCGTCCTGCAAATGGACCGGGGCGTATTCTTTTTTCTGGAGTCGGTCAGTGGCGCCATGGCACCACTCCATAACTCCAAAGCACATCGGAGGTGCGACCATGTTAGACCTGAATCTCATCCGCGAACAGCCAGACCTGATCCGCACGTCGCTCAAGAACCGCCAACTGGACGCGTCTCCCGTAGACGACATCCTGAAGCTGGACGAAAAGCGCCGTGCCCTGCTTACCCAGGTGGAGGCATTGAAGGCTGAGCGCAATGCAGTATCTAAAGAGATCGGAAGGATGAAGGATGCTGCTGAGCGTGAAAAGAAGATCGCTGCCATGCGCGAAGTAGGCGATCAGATTGCGGCTCTCGACAAGCAAGTTTCCGACGTTGAAGCTGAATTGAATACTTTGACGGCAGCCCTGCCCAATGTCCCGGATGTACGGACGCCCATCGGCGCATCTGAAGAAGAGAACATTGTCATTCGTACGGTAGGCCAGCTCCCGGAATTCGATTTCGAGCCCAAAGCCCATTGGGATCTCGGCCCCGCGCTCGGCATCATTGACTTTGAACGCGGCACCAAGATCACCGGTTCGCGCTTCTATGTTTTGAGCGGTCCGGGTGCGCGCCTGCAACGTGCATTGATCGCTTTTATGCTCGATCTGCACATTCGACAAGGCTACACTGAAAAATACTTGCCCTTCATGGTCAGGACGGCCACAGTCTTTGGCGCGGGCCAGTTGCCCAAGTTTGCAGATAATCTCTACAAAGACCATGAAGAGGATCTCTACTTTGTGCCGACCGCCGAGGTCCCACTGACAGGTCTGCACATGGACGAGATCCTTGAGGAAGCGCAATTGCCGTTGCTGTATACCGGGTATACGCCGTGCTTCCGCCGTGAGAAAATGAGCGCGGGACGCGATGTGCGCGGCATCAAACGCGGACATCAATTCGACAAGGTCGAGATGTACATGTATGCCAAACCCGAAGAATCAGATGCGCTGCTTGAAAAGATGCGCGAAGACGCCGAAGCGACTTGCGCCGCGCTGGGTTTTACCTATCGTGTGAAACAACTCTGCACGGGTGATATTGGATTTGGTTCAGCCATCACCTACGACATCGAAGTCTGGGCGCCGGGTTGCAACGAGTGGCTCGAAGTCTCATCGGTTTCAAACGTGCGCGACTTCCAGGCACGCCGTGCGAATATTAAGTATCGTCCTGCCGATGGAGGCAAGTCACGCTTCGTGCACACACTGAATGGATCGGGCCTCGGGCTTCCCCGTACGCTGATCGGTGTGCTGGAAAGCAATCAGCAAGCCGATGGCTCGATCGTGGTGCCCGAAGTGCTCCGTCCCTGGATGGGCGGCGTGGACGTGATCAAATAATAACCCGCAGTTTCGTCATTGCGAGCCTTCGGGAAGCAATCTCCCAGGCGCATGATGGGATTGCTTCGGGAGCAACACCCTCGCAATGACGGGGTATAAACCTTCCTTCGCAAGGTTACACAAGGAGAACATGCCACCTGAGTTTGAATTGATTTTGCAAGTCGTACTTGAAACTTTCACCCTCTTTGTCTTACTCGTGGGGCTTTTGGGTTTGATCATACCGGTATTCCCCGGCCTCACTGTCATGTGGCTGGCAACGCTGGTCTACGCGCTCATTCAAAGCGCAGGGAGCAAAATGACGGGATGGGATTGGTTTCTGTTCGCCTTGATCACTCTGTTGATGGTCATCGGGAATATCGCAGATAACCTCATCATTGCGCGCAAGATGCGTGATCAGTATATTCCCTGGAGTTCCATTTTGCTTGCGTTTACGGCGGGGATCATCGCCAGCATCTTCCTTACACCGCTCGGTGGCTTAATCGCTGCGCCGCTCGGTTTATTCCTGGCGGAGGTGAGCAGGCTGAAGGACCGCTCTGCCGCCATCGCCTCGACGAAGGCTTACATGATCGGCTGGGGATGGGCGTTTGGCGCAAGGTTCCTGATCGGCCTGATGATGACAGGCTTCTGGATGTTATGGGCGTGGGTATAAAGTCATCTCAATTTTTCCACCACGCTTCCGGCTACAACATCAGGCTTCTCCCCTTTCAGGACGCGAGTCAGCGCCTCCTGCATGAGTGGACCCAAAACCACCACAACATTGTTCGGTGGGATTGGTTCAGCCGATTCAAGGATGGCTGCAATCGTCTCATCACCCTCGCCGATACTTGAGGGGCGCGTGGGAAGATAATCGGTCCCGCTCGTCCATTGAGCGATGAAATCGCCAGCAACGAGGTGCTCTGCAAGCTTCACCGCCAATTGTTGATTTTCCGGGTTGGAGCCTGCCAGCGCCCACACCCAGCCAGTCGCAAAAGAATAAGGGGTCTCATTCAATCCGGGCAATGGCAGGAGCAGGCCATCCAGGGATGGGCTGTAGTCCAGAGTCCAGATGATTGCACGGTCTGACTCTCCGGAGCGATACACCTGCAAAGTTTGAGAGTCTGCTGAAATATTTGCCATCGAAGACAGAAACACATTTCTTGAAAGACCTTCCTGGACTACATCCAATACACGCGTCAATACCTCCGGATCCAATGTTGGCAAGCCCTGCGCATCCAGGATATCTCCGCCCGCTGAAGCATATAAAGATAAGCCAATCATGCCTTGTGGATCGTCCGCGGCAAAAACAACAGGGGCTTCGTTTTCAAGGAGGTCGTTCCAATTGTCGATGGCTCTAAAACCAGGGCGGTAGACCAAAACCAAGGTCTGCCCGGCAAATGGCAAGCCGTATGCCGTATCCTGGATTTGTCCCAGCCCGCGGGCATATCCATACCAGTCAGGGTCGAGGAGCGCGGTGGAGAGTCCATCGATTGGGTGCAAGAGACCTCTCGACACTGCGGTTTCCAGATCGGAGCGCGATAATGCGATCAGGTCAGGCATGGCAGCCGGCGCGGCACCATTTGTAATCGACAACGAATTCAGAAGATCCTGCTCGCCGTCTTCTGCCTTGACACGAACTTCGATTTGAAGCCCGGGATTCTCGGCTTCGAATTGTTCAAGCCTTCGATTGAGCAGATCCGCGGCCCCAGTCCCAGCGGATGGGTTGAATTGTGAAGGCACCCACACGCGCAAAATGGGCGGCTCTGTCTCAGGCACTACAGTTGCGGTAGCAGTCGCTTGAGGCGTGGGTGTGACTTGTGGAACGGGAGCAGCTGTCGGCGTGCGCGAAGCGAGAAGCGGCGCGAGGGACGAGCATCCGGCCAAGAAGATCAGGAACACGTAATGCGTAAGGCGTAAGGCGCGGGTCATCATCCCAGATCAATCGGCGTGCCAAGAAGCACGGTCAAAAGCTTGACTGCGTTCTGCACATCGGAGTAGTCCACCATTTCTGATGGTGAGTGAACATAACGGACAGGGACCGAAATACAACCGGCCGGCACACCCGCGCGCGCAAGCTGAATGGCCTTGGCATCAGTTCCGCCAAGCAATAAGACTTCACGCTGGTAGGGAATTCTATTTTTTTCAGCTGCATTGATCATCCATTTTACAACACGCGGGTCGGATATAAAGCTAACATCCTGTATCTTGATGCAGGGACCTTTGCCAAGAGCCATCTCCATTTTGAGGGCATTCGGGGTATCGCCCGATGGCGTCACATCCAGTGCAATGCCAACATCCGGATCCACACCATACGCGGAAGTGGCCGCGCCCCGCGTGCCGACTTCCTCCTGGGTCGTGAAGACAAAATAAACATCATACGGCGTGGATTTAAGTGCGCGTAATGTCTCGATGGCAATCAGAACGCCGACGCGGTCATCCATGGATTTTGCGACGAGACGATCCCCAAACTCGGTGTAGGCGCGATCAAACGCGGCGACATCCCCGATCTTCACCGGACAGTCTTTTCTGCCGGTCGCCCCAACGTCAATGTAAACCTTGTCGAGCGTTGGCAGTTCGTTGAAATTATCCAAACGATCATATCCAATCACGCCTTGTGTTCCATTTAGAAAGCGGACGCGGCCCCCAAGAACATATCTCCTCAACACGGTCCCAATGGGTGAAAAACGCACAAATCCTTTTTCATCCACATGGCTGACGATGAGGCCGATCTCATCCATGTGTGCGGCGATCATGATCTTCTCTGTATCCTTCGATCCCCTGGTCGGTCCTTTGCGCACAATCAAATTACCCAGCGCATCCACCCGCACATCATCTGCAAGCGGTTTCACTTCTGCGCGCACGAGTTCCCGGACCCTATCTTCATATCCCGATGGGCCAAATGTTTCGGTGAGTTTTTGGAGGAGTTTTTTCATAAAGGCTTATCGATGAAAAGGAGTTGTCATAATAGGTTAGTTGATCTGCAAGGTCTGACCGTTGGCAAACGACTTTTTCCCGTCGCGTGTAAAGACATGCACTTCACTTTTTCCCATGGCCGTCCACTCGCCATTCAATCTGCCAATCAGAGCCGTGCCTTCGTCAACTCCGATCATTCGTTCGCCTTTCTTTAGTTGGCGCTGGAGGGCGAAAACAATCGGCTTCCAAATTCCGGGAATGGCATCGAAGTGCGGGACGATGTAGGTGACAGGCACAATACCAAAGCCTTCCTGTGTTTTAGCCAATCGAAAGCTCGGCATCCGTTTGGCAAGGATCATCGCGCCCGCTGAACAACCAGCATACACCGCGCCGCGCTGCCAGGCACGTTGCGCTGCGTTCCAGGCACAACTTCCTTTCATGGTTTCATAGAGGTAGCCTGGGTCGCCGCCTGAAAAATAGATCAGGTCTGCGCTTTCAAGCAGCGGTTCCCATTGTGGGTCATCGGCGGAGGCGCGGTCTATGATTCTTGCCGCGCTCGCTTCCGCACCCAGGTTGCTAAAATGAGCGACTCCCATACGTGACCAGCGGTCAATCGTATCATCACCTTCACGGCCCGCGGCCGTCGGCAAACACACGACGCGCGGTTTTCGTCCGTTCAGATGCAGGCTGTCGAGCAGATGACGATCCACATCATCCATGACGCTCAAGTATTCGCCGGAACCAACCAGAGTAATTAATCCGTTCATGAGTCACCTATAAGAAGTATACAAGTAAACAAGTACACAGTAATGCGGTCTAACGCGCTGCAATCAGAGCGGGTGTAATGTGCTTCAACGCGGCGTAAAGCAATTTCAATGTGTTCTTCCAATCCTCCACGCGCGAGATGCTGATCGGTGAATGGGTATAGCGATGCGGCACCGAAACAGAGATCGTTGGAATGCCCGCGAGTGAACCCTGAATGGCACCCGAATCCGTGCCGCCTCCGCCAGGCTGGCGGAATTGATACGGAATCCCCTCAGCTTCGGCAATCTCTTGTAGAAAGCGAACAAGTCGCGGGTCGTGAAGAGTCGAGCCATCTGCAATGTAGATCGCAGGACCAAGTCCAAGTTTTGTGTTGTAAGTCATGTTCTCGTTACCATTGTGCAAGGGCAGGTCGTGCGCGGGAGTCGAGTCGACTGCGATGGCAAGATCGGGATCGAAATATTGTGCTGCCACCTTCGCACCGCGCAGACCAATCTCCTCTTGCACAGAGAACGCTGCGCACAGATCAATGTTTGGCGGTGCATGTTTCATCAACTCGATCACGGTAGCAACGCCGACGCGATCATCGATGGACTTTGACAGTATCGAAGGGCCAACGCGGCGGAACCTGGTCGCGAAGGTCGCACGGTCGCCAACCTTTGCTTTACCGCCAATACCAACATCGATTCGCAACGCGTCAATGGGAACTTTTTTTGTGCGCTCATCGGCGTTCATCAGATGGATCGGCTTTCCACCGATCACGCCGGGTAGACGCTCTCTACCAACAAATACCTGCTTACCGATGAGATAACGAACATCGATTCCACCAACAGATTCGAAGCGATAGATTCCTTCTCCGTCATCCGCAACGAGCATGAAGCCGACCTCATCCATGTGCGCATCCAACATGACGCGCGTCCGCTTTCCGCTCCGTCCACCCCTGCGACTACCTTCAAGACGGGTCCCGAGCCTGGTCGCCAACACATTGCCAAGCGCGTCCACCTTGACTTCATCTGCGTAAGGCTTCACTTCTTCGAGAACGATCTTGCGGACTTCACTCTCATCTCCAGAGACAGCGATCGCATTGCAAAGTTTTTCAAGCAGCTTGAGTTGAGCACTCCCAAAGGTCAGCATGTTACTTATTCCCAGACAATCGTTTCGACGAAATCTGCCCCAAGCGAAGCGATGAATTCTGCCAGCAGACGTCCCACGCGTTGAATGTCTTTCACGGCAACAAATTCAACAGGCATGTGCAGATACCGAATCGGGAATTCAACCAACGCCGTTGGAATCCCCTCAGAAGTCACTTGCATTGCAAAGGCATCTGTACCTGAGTCCGAGGTTGTTACATCCAGGAACCACGGAATCTCAAGTCGTTCAGCCAGCTCCTTGAGCTTCTTATGCAAAAATGGATGCATATTCGGTCCCAGGCATAAACCAACACCCGTGCCCAGCGGATATGTCTGCCAGCTATTCGCACCCGGGCCCCTGGCGAAGGTTCCATCGACAGCGATGGCGATCTGCGGGCGTAATGCAAAGGCTGAGCTGTATGCACCCAGATAGGTAATCTCTTCTTGAACCGTAGCAACGGCCCATACATCCCAAATATGGGATTTGTCTTGCAATTCTTCCAGGCAGACGGTCAATGCGGCTACAGAAGCACGATTATCCAGTGAATGCCCTGAGACCACCTCTCCCGCCAAATCAAAAGGCTCATTGGCAAATGAGACTAAGTCACCCACACGGACTTTCCGTTCCACTTCCCGTGGAGTTAACCCGGTATCAACCAGCAAATAATTGATCCCTACCACTCCCTCACCAACCGACTCAGGCAAAAACCGTTCAGGCGGCTTTGCGATCACGGCAGGCAATTCCTCGTCGCTGTCCGACGCATGGACCGTCACTTCCGCGCCCGGAAGCACACGCACATCAATGCCACCCACATCTGTTATGTGAAGGAAGCCATCCACGATTCTTGACACTCGCATACCGATCGCATCCATATGTGCTGCGATCATCACAGAGGGACGTGAAGCCTTGCCAGAGCCAGTCGAAGCGGAAGTCGAAACGCCTTTTTTAAGTCCATGCAAGGAACCAACTCTGCTTATGCTGATCTCGTCTACAAGTGGTCGCCATTTCTCTTCAATGAGTTGGGCAACTGGGGCCTCATAGCCTGAAAGACCCGAAACGGAGATCAGTGATTTCAGGAATGGAAGGATGTCTGTCATCTATGGGAACGGTGTGATCGTTGGCGTGGGCGTGTTGGTTGGCGTGAAGCTGATGGTGGGTGTTGATGTATTCGTTGGACTGGGAGTCAACGTTGAGGTATTGGATGGCGTAAGAGTCGGCGTATTTGTAGGTGTCGTACTCGCAGTTAACGTCAGGGTGGCTGTCCCGGTAGGAGTCAAAGTCGGTGAAGGTGTAATGGTAGGCGTATTCGTTGCCGTACTCGTTATGATCAACGGCGTGAGGGTAAGAGTCACAGTAGGCGTTGTCGTGATCGTTTCTGTGACAGTCGGTGTTAGATCTGCTGCGCTGGGTGCAAGCGTGATGGCGATCAGGCCCAGGCAATAGCATGGAATCGTTGCAAGCGTGATGGCAATCAACGCCAGGCGACGGCGCGCGAGTGGGTCTGAAGCTTTCAACATATGGTTCGATTATAATCCATGATTATCCGCAGGTTACGCGGCGGCATCTGCACGATACACTTCTTTACAGGATACTCTCACAGTGATTCCGCTTTATTTGCGCATTTCAGGTTTTCTTTCCTATCGCGATGCTGTTGAGCTTGATTTCAGCACGTTCGATCTGGCCTGTATCTCAGGACCGAACGGCGCGGGCAAATCCTCGTTGCTCGACGCCATTACATGGTGTTTATTTGGTGAGGCGCGGGGTAAAAGCAGTGAGGTGCTTAACCTGCATCAGGATGTAAAAGCTGCAGAAGTGGTGCTCACTTTCACGCACGAAGACAATACATATCGTATACAACGAACTTTGCCCCGCAACAAAACCACGCTGCTTGAATTTCAAGTCCAGAAAGACAAAGGGTGGCGACCACTGACCGAGAAGACAACGCGCGATACGCAGGCGCGCATCGAACAAACCTTGCGGCTCGATTACGACACCTTCGTCAATGCATCCTTCTTTTTGCAAGGCAGGGCCGATCAATTTACGCAACAGAATGCCAGCAGGCGCAAAGAAGTGTTGAGCAATATACTCGGTCTCGAAATCTGGGAAGAATATAAAAACCGAACGGCTGAGAAACGAAAGTCTCTTGAGCGTGAAGTCGATGTGATCGAGGTCCGCCTTGCAGAGATCAACGCGGAACTCGCCGAAGAGGATTTACGCAAGGCAAGATTGGGAGAACTCGAATCTAACCTCCAGCAATTGACAATCGCCCGCACGGCGCAGGAATCGATCCTTGAGAATATCCGGCGGAACGCGGCCCTGCTGGAGGAACAGCGCAAGCTGACCGCAACCCTATCTGCCGGGCTCGAACGGGCGCGCTCGGCTCTCGCGTCGCTTGAGGACCGTCTCGCCGCCAAAGGTGCAGACCGCGACTCGTATGCCGATCTCGTTAATCGCGCCAGAGAGATTGAGTCCTCCTATAAAGCCTGGAAAAAATCCCGAAAGGAACTAGAAGAATGGGAGGACGTGGCTCTGCGATACCGCGAGCACGAACAGGAACGCGCTCCCTTGCTGGAACATATCGCGGTGGAAAAAGCGAGACTCGAACAGGAATTGGAAGGATTGCAGGAACAGGCTGCAGCAACCAGTGATCAGTTATCCGTGCTTGGCGATCTCGAGTCGCAAACTTCATCCGCGGAAAAGCTACTGAAGGAAGCGGAGAAACGAGTCGCTGAACGCGCCAAAATGGAGGCTGAAAGAAACGCCTCACGCGAGCGACAGGCGGAATTGAAGGCGGAGAACGATGCCCTCAAAGCTGACATGAATGAGCTCAAGGAACGCATTGATAGGCTCCAGGCCGCCGAAGGTGCCACTTGCCCCTTATGCGGGCAGGATTTAAGCGAGGAACATCGCAAAGCAACACTCAAGCAGTTGGAAAACGAAGGCAAGCAAAAGGGAGATCGCTTCCGCGCGAACCAATCAGAAGCAAGTGAACTGACCCGGCAAATCACGGATTATGAATCCCAAATTTCAAAGCTTGCTTCCGCTGAAAACGAACGAGTTCGGCATGCGAGCGAAATCTCCCAACTCACTGCACGAATCGAGACTCTGCAAGCGCTCGCCAGGGAGTGGGAATCTACTGGCAAGAAGCGCCTAAAAGAAGTGGAAAAGGTCTTGCAGACCGGCAAATATGCAGTGGAAGAACAAAAGCAACTGGCCAGGTTGAAAAAGGAATTGGAAAAACTCGGCTACGATGTCTCCGCGCATGAACGCACACGCGAAACGGAATTCGAACTCCGCATCGTTGAGGAAGAGCACGGTAATTTAAAATCTGCAAAGGAAGTTAGAAAGCAGATCGAAAGCGAAATCGCCAGTTTGAAGTTTGAAATCGGAAATCGCCGATCCGAGATCGCAGCACTGGAAAACAATTATGAAACGGCGCAAGCCAGCCTGGAATCCGCTGAAGCTGAATCACCCAATCTCGAGGGGGCCGAGCGCGAACTTTTCCGTCTGCGTGAGGCTGAGAACAAAACCCGCGGCGAACTGGGCGGCGCGCAACAACGAGTGGATGTGCTTGCCATACAACGCGCCCGCAAAGCAGAGTTTGAAAAAGAATGTGAAGAGTTTCAGAAAAAAATCGCACACCACAAAACGCTCGAACGCGCCTTTGGCAAGGATGGCGTCCCAGCATTGTTGATCGAGCAGGCATTACCGCAAATCGAAGAGCGGGCAAATGAATTACTCGATCGTTTGTCTGACGGACATATGTCAATTCGGTTTGCCACTCAAACGGAATACAAAGATAAAAAGCGGGAAGACCTGAGAGAAACGCTCGACATCCAGATCAGTGATACGGCAGGCGTGCGAAATTATGAGATGTACTCGGGCGGTGAAGCATTCCGTGTCAACTTTGCCATACGGCTTGCGCTCTCTGAAATTCTGGCGCAGCGCAAAGGCGCGCGGCTGCAAACCCTGGTGATCGATGAGGGCTTCGGCTCGCAGGATGCGCAGGGGAGACAGCGGCTGATCGAAGCCATCAATCTGGTCAAAAACGATTTCGCCAAGATACTCGTTATCACGCATCTTGATGAACTCAAAGACGCATTTCCTACACGAATCGAAGTTGAAAAGACCGACCGCGGCTCCACGTTGCAAGTAAGCTAAGAGCCTCGCGCTCCCGAAAGAACATCGGGACTACCTGGCACTGCCCGCCAGGGCACGTGTAGTGAGCGGCGCTGGTCGAGATGCAAGCGTCGAGACCTAGCAAAGCCGAAGCGCATATAGCAGGAAGCAATCGTTCTCTTAGCTGTAGGAGATTGCTTCCCGAAGGCTCGCAATGACGGAATGAATCAATGATCTACTTCTATTTCTCAACCGCGTTCTTCATTGGCGGCCTCCTCATCGTTTACTGGCTTCACAACCAGCATCAGCTCAATATCGTCGTCGAGCCAGCGCCGCCTCCATCGAACGCGCCCCTCATCTCAGTCTGTGTTCCTGCACGCAATGAGGAGCGGAACATCCGCGCGTGTGTGGAAGCTGCGCTCGCGCAGGATTATCCCAATTTCGAGGTCATCGTTTTGGATGACCGCTCCACCGACGCGACCGCCGAGATTCTCGATAGCCTTGCGAAGGTTTCAAACCTTCGCAAGGTTCATTATGAAGTCATCAGCGGCGCGGACCTGCCGAAAGGTTGGGCAGGCAAACCGCATGCTTTGTTCCAAGCCTCGGCCGCGGCGCGCGGCGAGTGGCTTTGTTTTGTCGATGCTGATACCTTTCTTTCGCCTACGACTCTCTCTTCGTGTTATGTCAAATCCATCGAAACACAGGCGGATATGTTCACGATCATGACCTTCCAAATCATGGGTACATTCTGGGAGAAGGCTGTGATGCCCATCGTTATGACGGCCCTATCAGTTGGGTTTTCACCCCGGAAGGTCAATGACCCGAAGCGTCAAGATGCCATTGCCAACGGGCAATTCATCCTGATCAAGCGTTCCGTCTATGATGCCATCGGTGGACACGAACGGATCAAAGACCAGATCGTGGAGGATAAGGCTCTTTCAGAGCAGGTCAAATGGAATGGGTATCACCTGGTCGTCGCGAATGGATATTCAGTTGCTCGGACGCGCATGTACACTTCCCTGCCTGAAATGTGGGAAGGCTGGACGAAGAATATTTATCTCGGCTTGAGAGATAGACGTGCGTTGATGTTGCTAGGTGTGTTCGGTGCATTCATCGCACTGATTGCTGCACTTTTCCTCCCGCTCTGGCCTCTGCTCGGAATCTCCTGGTATATGCAAGGTGGTGGTTGGCTGGCGCTGACTGTCATCATTAAATCGTTAATACTTTGGGCCATCATTATCTATGCACG
>Ga0214473_10001413_pt1 | contig 31729 bp, 23 predicted proteins | sample RVTome_7_FD_203509 | JGI IMG/M metagenome (GOLD analysis project Ga0214473, IMG submission 203509) | Soil microbial communities from uranium-contaminated site in the Upper Colorado River Basin, Wyoming, United States - RVT98D197 | ecosystem: Environmental > Terrestrial > Soil > Contaminated >...
CGTCCCTGCAGATCGTCACCGCGTTGCTCTTGGTGTGCTTGCACACCAGCCAGGCCAGGTCAAGGTCGCGTCGTTCGGATTCGTCTGGGGCCCGTCGGGTCACCACGGTCCATGAATCCTGCTCAAGCCCGAGCCGGTCGCGCGTCTGCACGAGCGCGCCCCCGGATACCCTGCGATAGGCCAGGTCGCGTTCGTTGGGCGGCGCGGTCATGTCCCCGACGGCGACGAGCCGTACCCGCCAGCCCCACGGCTTGCCGGCGTGGATTACGCCGAGGGCCTGCTTATCAAAGGAGGGCGCAATCCAGACTTCGGCGAAGAAGCCCCCGGCGCCCGCCTTCCTCCCCCAGCGGTCGTACGTCTCCATGACCATCGCGGCGACCTCGGGCGTCACCGGGAAATTGCAGCACAGGACTCCGCCCATGGCCGCGTGGGGGTCGCCCAGGTACGCAAGCCGATAGGCTTCGACGGGGTCGTCGGCCAATCCCACACCGCAAGGATTGGTGTGCTTGACGAAGAGCGCTGCCCTGGAGGAGCCCAGCTCGGCCCAGGTCAGCTCCTTGACCAGTTCCAGCGCGGCGTCGGCGTCGGCGTAGTTGTTGAAGGAAAGCGCATCGCCAGACACCACGCGGTCCGGGGTGAGGCACACGGGATCGGTCTCCTGCCCGATCAGAAAGGCGGCCCGCTGGTGCGGGTTCTCCCCGTAGCGGAGCGTTTTGGACGATTCCCACACCTGGCCCCAGCCCCATCCATCCTCCTGGAGGAACGGAAAGTCCTCCGCGCCCGCCACGCCCAACTCCTCCGCGTCGCACTCCACACGCTCGAGGTAACCCTGGATCTCGATGTCGTACTCAGAGGTGATGTCGAAGGTCAGGGCCGCGAGCTGCCGGCGGACCGTGGCGTCGTCCAGGTCGGACTGCCCCCGGAGGTAATCCAGGCATCCCTCATACATGTGCCGGTCCCCGATGGGGAGGACATGGCGGTGGTTCTTGGCCGCCGCCCGGAGCATGCAGGGGCCACCGATGTCGATCATCTCCATGGCCTGCTCGAACGTGCACTCCGGGTCGTCCACGGTCTGCTCAAAGGGGTACAGGTTCACCACCACCATGTCGATGGGGGTGATGCCGTGCTCGGCCAGTTGGCCCATGTGTTCGGGATTGTCTCGATCGGCGAGGATCGCGGCGTGGATCATAGGGTGCAGCGTCTTTACTCGCCCGCCCAACAGCTCGGGGAAACCGGTGAGCTCCTCCACGAGCGTCACCGGGATGCCCTTCTTCTTGAGGTGCGCGGCGGTGCCGCCGGTGGAAATGATCTCCACGCCAAACTCGTCCACCAGGGCCTGGACGAACTCCAACAGACCGGTCTTATCGTAGGCGCTGACCAGCGCCCGTTTGATCTTGGGGTGAGCCATAACCGTGAAACGTCCTCGATGAGTTTCCCGCCGGATCGGATCGAAGCGCGGCGGCACGTGTGCCCGAAGCCCGTCGCAGGACGCAACGCTGCTGGGGCGACCCGCCTTCTCGCTGGGTGGCCCACCTCGACAGCGGGGGAACCGAATCCACCGCACGTCTGCATGGCTTTCGCGAATCGTCTCCCCCACGGGGGAGCCACCCGGCCGCCGCGGGCGGTCGATCGCTGTTTCTGCAACGGGCTGCTAGGGGACGATGTCGGCGCGGCTGCGAAACGGATCCTCCACAGTGGGTCCGGCGGTTTCCTGTGAGGCTCCCTCCGCGAGGTCCGAGGCGGCCGTGTCCTCGGCTGGCGGAAGGTTCAGCCGCTCTCTCGCCGAAGCCATCTCCCGCAGACGGACGTACGGCACCTCTGCCGGCCGGACGCAGAGAACCCTGCCCTCACTTGAGAGCAGGTATGCCGCGTCCGTTCGTCCGTTCGGCACCGCCTGGAACACGCCATCGGCGGCGATTCGGCTCAAACTGGCCCCGCTCTCTCGGTCGACGACGAGTAGCTCGCCATCCGCGGCGAAGATGACGGGGTTGTCTCCCAGGTGGGCGGCGAACGTCCGTCCGTTGGGCACGCGCCACTGGATTCGCCCGGTATCGGCGTCGACGGCGCTCAAGCCGTCGCCCGGGCAGAACTGAAACACCGTGTGTCCGGCGAGCACCGGTCCCTCGGCCAACGGGGCGGGGAAACGCGTCCGCCAGACCAGCCACCCCCGGTCGGCGTCCAGGCGATAAAGCGACCGATCCACGCTGGCGATGTAGACGCCGTCGTCTTCCGCGATCGGGTCACCCAGGATCGCTCCGCCGGTTGCGAAGGACCATTGGAGCGCCTTGTCCGCCGCATAGCAGCAGAACACGCGCCCTGTGCTGGTGGCCAGCACCAACCGCGGTCCGGTGTAGAGTGCCGGCGACGCCGTGACGGCACTGCCCACGTCCACCTCCCACCGGACCGTCGTCGCGAAGACATCGCCAGGGTCCCAGCCCACGGAGTAGAACCGGCCGTCCATCCCCCCCATGAACAGGGCGTCGCCGAATCCCACCGCCGGGCCGCTTGCCCGAAAACGGGGTCGGAACCGCTGGACAACATCGCCGGTGAAGCGGTCGATGACGAAGGTCGTCTCCGTCGTTGAAACGATGGTGAGGGGAGCACCGTCGCGCTGTCGCAGGTGCGCGGGTTTGAAGATCACCAGCGCGGGCTTGGTCAGAGGGGCTGCCCAGCGAATCAGCCCTACGTCCGCCTGCACGGCGAAGAGCTTGCCGAGGGTCGTGGTCACATACAGGGCGTTATCGAGCAGATAAGCCCGCTCGATCGCTTCCGCCCGGGTCAAGGGCAGGTTCGCCTCCCAATACTTGCAGAGGCCGGCTCGCCGAAGGGCCTGCTCGTCGACCAGGGGAGCCGCCGACACGCGGTGAACCAACGCCGTCGCGATGAGAACCACCGACCCCACCACGGCCCTGGCTATCATGGATTCGTTCTCCACCTTCCGCGCCGTCGGTGGGGCGCTCAAGAAGCTGGGCGCAGTGCCCGCCCCGGACGCCGGATCAGCGTGGGAATGGCAGGCACCTGCGGCAACTCGCTGGCCCGATCGCCACCGGGTCACAGGGCGCGGTTCCCCCATGGAAACAGACTGCATTGGACGGCAATCCCAGCCAATCGTCAAGCCGACGCCGCTCGTCCGCCGGTCCGCGGGTTGCCCGGGGTGTCCGCTTCTGATAGCTTTCTCGGGTCGTTGTCCGTGGGGCTTCATCGCCTGGGGGTGTCACGCGATCGGGGCCGGCGGAGGCGCGGTGGCGACTTCGCGAACGCCGTGTGCAGGTGGTCGGGCGTCAACCGGCAAAGCCGGGACAATCGGCGGTGATGCGTCGCAGCCCCACAGCCCTTATGCGAAAGGATACCTACACGATGAGACAGGCAAGCCTGCTTGGATCACTGGGGGTCGGGAGCATGGTCGCACGTCCGGTCGGCGTGCTGCTGGTGGGGTCGCTGGGGTTGGGAATGCTCTCGCTTCCCCTGGGCTGCAGCGCAGCGCACCACCGAAACAGATCGTCGCACAGCGCCGCTCGGAAGTACGGCGTGGAGCTTCAGTTCCCCAGGTCCGTCCCCGATCGCCGCTGCGAACCGCCCGCTGCAGAGCCGGCTGGCGAGGAGATGGCCGAGCTTCGCCCCGCCCCGCAGGAGCCATCGTCCTCCGAGGGCTTGGCTAAGGTCGCCCTGTGCGATGACGACAAGATGCTGCCCTGGGGCTCGCGGGCCGTGGAAGGCACGGGCGGCGAGGACGGCACGAGCTACACGATCCGGCCGGGCGAGTATACCTTCCAGTACGATCATCCCAGCTTCCGGCCGGTTTATGGCGCCCTGCAACTTCACTCCGTGGACGCACCCCGCGCCAAGGACTTCATCCGTCATGCCTCCATCCCCCTCACCCCCAGTCCCAGCGGACGTTCCGTGCTCAGCGAGGCCGACTTGGACCAGGCCCGCAACGGAGACGTCGTGACCCGCGTGGTGTTCGTGGCCGATCTACAGGCGGTGGAGGATCGCTTGGACAACATCGATCAGGGCCTGCGCGAGATCGCCAGCGTCAGGGCGTCGCTCAAGGAGCAGGAAGCCTACTGGCAGCGCAAGCTCACCGAGCGGCGCGTCAACAGCCGCTTCTCCGATTTCGGGTGGGGCGTGGACGTGCCCGGCTCGAACCTGGCCATGCTGCAGTCCATCGTCGGGCCGGAGCGCTACCACTGGCACCGTTTTTCGGAGGCCGAGCACCAGGTTCGTGCCTACGAGGAGAAGATCGCCCGGCTGGATATACCAGAGCGCGACCTGAAGGAAGAGCGCGACGCCCTGCGACAGATGCTCCAGTCGGCCGAGGTCCTGCACCGCAGCCATGACCTGCTCGTGTTGGCGCCCTCGATGAACCGGCCGTATCACGATCCGGCCGGTGAGGTCTATGGCAAGCGTGGAACGGACTCCTGGTACGGCTCGTCGCGCAAGAGCCACCATCCTTATTGGTCTTCCTCTCGTGTGCAGGGGGGCATGTCGCCAGGCATGGAATCGGTCAGCGCCCCGTCTTGGGCCCACAGCGACGCGGTGGGCGAGGTGTTGATGATCGTGCAGGCCGGGGCGCGCTGCGTCGACCCGTGCGGCGAGCGATGCTGCGCCGCCAAGTAATCCGCCCCGCCCGCGCCGCGCGGATGGCGGTCGCCGGCGCGGAGTCTGTCGATCCGTCGGCTCAGGCGCCGTCGGGAGCGGGGTCGTCTTCCGACAGGCGGCGATGGGCTGCCTCCCATCGCTGCATCGCCTCGATCAGGCCCAGATGGTGGGCGATTGTGGATTTCATGCCCGGAGTCTCCGGTACCGTATCGAAGACGTGCGGGCGGTCCTCCGCCCGGGCCCGCAGATCCCGCTCGAAATCCTCCCAGCTCCCTTCGTAGAGCGTGTCGCGCATGCGCAGGAGCATGCGCTGCTCCTCGGTCAGCTCGAAGTCGCCGGAATCGTCGGCCGGGAGAGGGCCCATCCGCTTGCTCATCCAGGGGCTGCCGCCAGGTGACCGTAGTGGTCGCGGAACCTCTCGGTGCGGTCAAGGCCCCGGCTCAGGGGATCGCGGGCAGGATGGTGGCGCGGACCTCACCGAAGCCCACCCGGAAGCCGTCCCCCTGGCACCATCCGCGGATGATGACCGTGTCGCCATCCGCCAGGAACGTCCGCTCCGTGGCGTCGGGCAGCTTCAGCGGTCGGGTCCCCTTCCAGCAGATCTCCAGCAGAGAGCCCCGCGAGTCCTCCGTCGGCCCGGAAATCGTCCCAGAGCCGCACAGGTCGCCGGTCCGCAGACTCGTCCCGTTGACGGTGTGGTGGGCCAACTGCTGAAACATGGTCCAGTACAGGTACCTGAAGTTCGTCGCGGCGATGCGCAGGGGCGCCTGCCCCTCGGCGGTCTGGAGGTAGGCCTCGAGCGTGAGGTCGTATGCTCCGGCGCAGGCATGCACGAGATAGGGGAGTACCTTCGGCTCCTGCGGCGGGCTGGGCACGCGGAAGGGCTCCAGAGCGTCGAGCGTGACCACCCACGGGCTGATCGAGGTCGCAAAGGACTTGCCCAGGAACGGTCCCAGCGGCACGTACTCCCACTTCTGGATATCGCGGGCGCTCCAGTCGTTCAGCAGCACCATGCCAAAGATGTGGTCCCGGGCTTGGGCGATCGGGATTCGGTGGCCCGGCTCGTTGCCCGTGCCGACGAAGAAGCCCGTTTCCAGCTCGAAGTCGAGCATCCGTGACGGGCCGAACCTCGGGGTCGCCGCGTCGTCGGCCTTGGTCTGCCCCATCGGCCGGTGAACGTTCTGCCCCGACACGAACACCGTGCCGGCTCGGCCGTGATAGCCGACCGGCAGATGCAGCCAGTTCGGCAACAGGGCGTTCTTCGGGTCGCGGAACATCATCCCCACGTTGGTGGCGTGCTCCTTCGACGAGTAGAAATCCGTGAAGTCACCGATCTCGACCGGCAGCCGCAGGCGAACCCGGGACGCGGGGATCAACGCCCGGCGGCGCAGCTCGGCGTCGTCGCGCAGGCGGGCGACGTCCGCCCGCAGCAGCTCGCTGATCCGGGCTCGCCCCTCGGTCCAAGCCCGGCGCCCTTTGGACATGAACGCATTGAGGCTTGGCCGGGCGAAGAGGTTGTCTCCAACGAACGACGTATCTGCAAACAAGCCGGCCTCGTGCAGGACCGCAAGATCGAGCACGTGTTCGCCGATCGCTGCGCCGACCGCCGGAGCCGCCCCGCTTAGCTCGAACACGCCGTAGGGCAGGTTCTGGATGGGGAAGTCGCTGTCCGGCGGAACGTCGACCCATGAGGTCAGCTTCGGGTCGGTCGTCGACCGCATGAATGGCTATCTCCATCTGGTCCGTTGGTATTCTCAACGACCGTGGGGGCAGTTGAGGCGATTCCAAGCCACGGGCGGAACCTGTCCCGACGATGTCGGCAACCCGTACCAGCGTCCCGCGTCAACGGGTCGCACCAACACGATTCGTCAGGAGCCTGCCGGAGCGAGAGCCGCCGCCCCCGGGGGGCCATTGCAGGCTGAAAACCGTCGGAACCGATTCGCATCAGCGCCGTCTGCAAGGGGCTGTCGGTGCTACGGCGCCAAGACCGCTGGGCCGTCGGACGCCGAACGCCCTTTTTTTCAGGCCGCATCAGCGGTCTTTCCCCGCCGCAGACGGGGGCATCGGCCGGCCCTCATCGCGCGGGTCAAGGTCGCCCGCCCTTTCCGATCCTCTCCGCCCGCTTCAACGGGCTTCCTCGAACTGCCTTGTCCACCAAGTTAGCGTAGCCGCATTCGGGGCAATCAGGCGCTGAGCACCAGCTTGTCCATTCCAAGCCGACGAGCCGCGACACACCGCTGTGCCAAACGATTGTGGGAGGTTTGCCGCCATGCGTCAAACAGTGATCGAGACGGCGATAGGTGAGGAATGTGATCGCAGCGCCTCGCGAGTCTGCGGGAGGCCGGGCCTCCGCGAAGGCCTTCAGGAGGTCGCGGCACGGAAGCGCCGACGGCCCCGTCGCGCTGAGCGCGGTTAGCCGACGGAAGCCGTCGGATCCGCGGTCGGCGACGCCGCTCGCGCCCTTGACCGTGGCGCACCCGCGGCCTAATCTGGCGCCCTGCTCGAACAGCCTGTGGAGGACGGAGAACCGGTCATCCAGGCGGCCGGCGCGGAGCCATGAGCGGCCGGCGCGTTTGACTCGAGGTACGGGCAGGTAGCTCAGTTGGTAGAGCAACGGACTGAAAATCCGTGTGTCGGCGGTTCAACTCCGCCCCTGCCCAGTCAAAAAAAGCGTTTCCCCGGCACTGCTCCGCCACGTTCCGTTAAACTTGCGACGCAAACCGCGACGAAACCGACCCGTGATGAATTGCCGACCGGCAGACGGATTCCGAGCGAACATCCCCCGAACCGCGGCCGGGTTTAGCAGCGGCTAAGGCTTGTTCCGCACCGCGGTGGCGGCGGGCTGCGCGATGCCAGCCGAAGGTAGGGGGCCCGCAACCGGCACGCGGCGGGCGGCGAAGACGTGCCGGCTACAGCTTCTCCTGCACGCTGCGGATCTTGTCCCCGAGGGTCTGCATGTGGTCCGTCCGGCAGGGTGAGCCCGGCGATCCCAGCGGGCGCGGCGAGTGGTCAGGCAGGCCAGCCCCGACGGCGGCCGGGGCCTGTTCGCCCCGCCCCAGATTCTCCCCCCACGCCCGTTTTTGTTCACCCGAACGCATTGCCTCGATTGCAGTGATCTCCCTCGAATTTGGTAACATGGGCGAGTGCGGGGCGGGGGTGCTGCGGGATTCGGGCCGAGGGCGGCTGAGGAGGCCGGATGGACGCAGGCTTCCAGCGACGCCCGGACATTTCATTTCGGGCATGAGGCGCCGAGGCCGGGGAGCGGGCGAAGCCAGCGGCGCCGGGAGGGTGCGATGAGGAAGAAAGACCAGGTCTTGGCGATCGGGTTGGTGCTGGCCCTCGGCGGCGCCTCGTACGCAGAGTTCGTCCCGGGACACGTGTTTGTCTCCTTTCCGGCTGGCAAGTTTTGCGGCGGGGGGGGTGCCAGTTGGGACCAGATCTGGGAGATCGACCCGAAGACGGGCGAGAGCAGCCTCTTCGTGGAACTCCGCGGGGAGGACTGCGGGTACGTGTCCGGGCTGGCCTTCACCCCCCACGGCTCGCGTTTGCGCGCTTCCTTGCTCCTGAAGAACCAGATCGTCGAGTTCGACTCCGAAGGGCACATGACCGTACTGTACGACAGCACCGACGGCATCAACGGGCCGCTCGGCTTCAACAACCTGGCGTACGACCGCCAACAGCCGCCGAGTTTTTACGTCTTGAACGCGAGTGCCGGGAACATCCTGCGTTTCCCGCCCGACGGCAGCCCGCCCACCGTTTTTGCGGACAGCGGCGACGGTATCCTCGGCCGAGGGGCGATTGCATTTGCGCCAGATGGAGATCTGTACTTCGCGAACCTTTCCGGCGGCTGGTACCTTCAGCGGATTACGCCGGAAGGCGACGGCTTCCTCTTCGAAAACTACGGCAACCTCATATGCCCGGTGGCCGTTACGGCTGACGACGCCGGAGATGTCTACATCGGGCTGACGCGAGCGAACGGGCAAGGGGATCTCTTGCGATATCATGCGGGCGATCCGGCGTCCAAAGAGGTATTGGCGACCGGGTTTCCGTTTATCCTCACGTGGGTCATGACCATGTCGCCGGATCAGAGCCTCATATACGCGGCAACCGTAACGGACGCACTTTATGGATTCAACCCCACCACCGGCGCGACGACCTTTTTGGCGCAAGTCGATGTCAGCTCGGACTTGTCACCCGAAGGGATCGCTGTGGTTCCACCTGCTCCTTCGATGATCCCCGCAGTCTCAACGTGGGGTTTGGTCGTGCTGACTTTAACGGGTTTGGTGGTCGGAACGGTTATGATGCATCGCCAGGAGTCAGGCGCCACGAAGTAACGCGTATATGGGGGCGTATGCGCCGAACTCCATATTCGGTCGCCTTGTTGAGCCAGTCTGGAGAAGAAACCATGAAAGCGGTTCACTCAGGTGTTCTGAGGGCATCGGTGTTCTTTGGTGCGGTGCTGGGGATTTCATTAGATTCAGTCCACGCTGACGCCCCGACCGACGGCAAATGGGACGATGTCTTGACCCTGCCATTCCAACCAATTCACATGGTTTTGCTGAAGAATAAGCTGGTCCTCGCCATTGGCGGTCAGGACGATGCGCCGAACCCGTGCATCTTGTTTGATACGACGACCGACGACCCCAGCGCCAAGTTCTTCACTCCCGAAGATCCGTTTGTACCCGGCGAGGCGCAACACAACCTGTTTTGCTCCGGGCATTCCGCGTTGCCCGATGGCAGGGTTGTCTTCAATGGCGGCGAAAAGCAGAAATTCGGCAATAAGACTACGATCTACAACCCCGCCGGCGGCGCTACAACTACGGGCTTTGAGTTTCTTGCCGAACTGAGCCCCGCGTATCGCTTCTACCCGACCTTGACGGCGCTGGCCGACGGGCGGCTGTTGGCCATGGCCGGCCACCATGTGGACGACTTGGCCAACTCCTATAACACCCCGGCACTCTTTGACATCGCCCGCCCTCCGGGGCTTCGCTGGAAAGCGCTGCCCGGCGCCGAGTACTGCACCAGCGATCTGTCGTGCACCACCAACAACTTCCACCTCCACTTCTGGCCGTACATGTTTCAGCTTTCCGACGGGCTGGTTCTGTACGCCGGGGAAGGTCAGCAGAAAACTTTCGATCCACCGCCCATCAAGACCCGCACGCTGGACGTCGCCCAGCAGCTATGGTCGGCCGGGTTTCCGGGGGACGAACCGTACACCAACGAAGAACCTGTCGGCGGTTCGGCGGTCATGTACAGGCAGGACCAGGTCATGAAGGCCGGGGCGCTGCACCAGGAAACTGTGAACGACAAAGTCCACAGACTCGACGCCTCCGCCGGCCCGGCCGAGTGGGAGGATATGGCCTCCCTGAACCAGGCGCGGTCCGACTTCTATCTCATCGCCCTTCCCGACAGCACGGTGCTGGCCATGGGGGGAACAGGTGGCGCCACGCATGCCCTGGCGCCGGAGTTGATCGATCCCGAGGCTGCCCAGCCGGCCTGGACGCTCTTGGCCCCGATGGCTTCGGGCTACGGGCGCTCGTATCACTCCGCCGCCCTGCTCCTGCCCGACGCTCGGGTCATGGTGGCCGGCGGGGCCGACTCCGGCCCGCTGTGCCCGCCTCCCGACCTCGAGGATTGCGGCGAATCCGCCCAGACCTTCTACCCTCGTATTTTCCCGAGCGCGGGAGTGTCCTGAAATGACACAGCATTATTCTACGGAACGCACTGGGCGTGTTGCAGTGATGCCCTTCGAGTTGGTAAGGTGCTGTCCATGAATAAGGGCCACACCTCGTTGAGATTGAGGCGGCCTCCACGGCCGAGGGCCACGGCTGTGGTTCATCAATCGCCGCTGCCGATTCTCGATAATCTTCGTGCTCTTCGTGCTCTTCGTGGTTCGGCTTTCACCACGAAGGACACGAAGATCACGAAGGGCGTTGTGTACGTTATTCCTACACGACCCCTAAGATGGTCAAGGCCGGGGAACAGGCTGACCGATCCGGGCCATGGCCAGCCTACGAGGCCGGATCGATGCAGGCTTGGCAGCCTGTTGATTGACTCGGCTCTATGCATCGGCAATGGCGTTTTTCGGTGCACCACGGCCGCCACGGGGGGCGGCCGCTACGTTTTTCAACAGCCCGTTGAAGGGACGCCCGGACATTTCTTTTCGGGCATGAGGCGCCAAAGCCGGAAAACGGGCGCAACCAGCGGCGCCGGGAGGGTGCGATGAGGACGAAAGACCAGGTCTTGGCGATGGGGTTGGCCCTGGCGCTCGGCGGCGCCGCGTACGCAGAGTTCACGCCGGGACACGTGTTTGTGTCCTATGCGGCGGCCAAGTTCTGCGGCGAGGCGGGTACCAACTGGGACCAGATCTGGGAGATCGACCCGGAGACGGGCGAGAGCAGCCTCTTCGTGGAGCTGAGCGGGGAGGACTGCGGGTACGTGTCCGGCCTGGCCTTCACGCCCCACGGCTCGCGGCTGCGGGTTTCCCTGGCGATCAAGAACCAGATCGTGGAGTTCGACTCCGAGGGGCACATGACCGTTCTTTACGACAGCACCGACGGCATCAGCGGGCCCTTCGGCTTCAACAACCTGGCGTACGACCGCCAACAGCCGCCGAACTTCTACGTGCTCAACGCGGGCACGGGGAGGATCCTGCGTTTTCCACCCGACGGCAGCCCGCCCACCGTTTTTGCGGACAGCAGCGACGGAATCCTGGGGTCGGGCTCTATCGCCTTCGCCGCGGACGGGGATCTCTACTTCGCGAACCTCTCCGGTGACTGGTATCTGCAACGGATCACGCCGGAAGGCGAAGGCTTCCTGTTCGACAGCTACGGCAACACCATATGCCCCAGCGCCTTGACTGCTGACGATGCTGGAGGAGTGTACGTAGGGCTCGTTGGTGTGGGCGTTGCGGAGGTTTATCGGTACATCGCAGCAGATCCGACGTCGAAGACACTGCTCGCTTCCGGATTTCCGTTTGGGGGCTTCCACGTCATGACGATGTTTCCCGATCAAACGGGAATTTACGTCGCTACTTCGTCGGAAGAACTCTATGCGCTGAACCCGGCCAACGGGGAGGTGACCCAACTCGCTCATCTCGCTGGCGCTCCGAATACATCTCCGTATGGCATAGCCGTAGTCCCGGCCCGTCCCTCAATGATTCCCGCGCTATCCACGTGGGGTGTGGTCGTGCTGACTTTACTCGGATTGGCCCTTGGAACCGTAACGATCCAGCGTGAACACGCGACGGCAACGACGTAAGTTGCTTACGCCCACGTTTTTAAGGAAACGAGTTCGCCACGCCTCCCTGGAGACCCGGAGTAGAAACGATGAGGTCGCTCAACTCAACTGTCCTGCGAGCTTCCGTGTTCTTTGGTGCGGTGTTGTCGGTATCGCTGCGTTCGGCGCTTGCTGACGCGCCAACGGATGGCAAATGGGACAACGTGCTCGCTCTGGAGCTCCAACCAATTCACATGGTTCTGCTGAAGAATAAGCTGGTCCTCGCCATTGGCGGTCAGGACGATGCGCCGAACCCGTGCATCTTGTTTGATACGACGACCGACGACCCCAGCGCCCCGTTCCTCACGCCCCATAACCCCGTCCAGCCCGCCGACGCACTGCACAATCTCTTTTGCTCCGGGCACGCGGCATTGCCAGATGGCAGGGTTGTCTTCAATGGCGGCGAAAAGCAGAAATTCGGCAACAAGACCACCACCTACGACCCCGACGACGGCGCCACAACCGAGGCGTTCGAGGTGCTTGCCGACATCAGCCCGGCGTACCGCTTCTACCCGACCTTGACGGCGCTGGCCGATGGGCTGTGGTGCACCGTGGGCGACTCCACCTGCGACGGCGAGGGCCACTGCACCGGCGGCGACCGAAGATGCGAAGCGGGCGAGCTGTGCCTCGAATCAACCCAGACGTGCCTGCCCGGCCTCCCCCCGGTGCCGTAGTGTTCAGCGGTTGACGGTTAACGTATTATCTCCGTGGCGCGCTTAATGCGGGTGGCGTCCGTGGATTCAGCGACTTGTCTGGACGCGAGGCGTCCACAAACTCGCCATGGTCCAGCGTCCTCGACGACGCCGTTGGCATCGAGTTCGATTGCTTTTGCGCGTGAGTTGACGGTTCGGGCACGCCGGGTGCCGCGTCCCTGGCGAGAGCAAACGGGCCAGGCACGATGGCCGGGCTCTCGAAGCGCGCCCGAAGCAGGTGAGTTTCAACAGTCGCCCGCCCATCGCCCCGACGATGGAGAACGACCTTAGCAGCGGTCCCGCCGGGGGTGGGGTGGGTGCCGGGTTCTCGTCGCGGAGAAGGCTACGGTGCGTTCGCTCAGGCTCATTGCGGCCCTCGTCTTTGTCGCCCTCGTTGCCGTCGTGGTCCTGCTCACCCGCCGCGTCCCCGAGGTTGCCGAGCCGCAGGCCGGCGAAGAACACGCCTGGAGCCTCGCCGACCCGCTGGTCCGCGCCACCAACCGCGGCGTGGCCCTCATGGAGCAGTATGAGTACGCCAAGGCGGTCCCGGTGTTCGAGGAGGCATGCGCTTTGGCTCCGGACTCGAGCGACGCCCGCGCGAACCTGGCCGTCGCTCTCTACAACCGAAACGAAAAGGGCGATTTGGAGCGGGCCGAGGCGTTGCTCGATGAGGTGCTCGCGGTCGACCGCGAGCACCTTCGGGCGCTGTACTTTCGCGGCGTCATCCATCAGTACCGGGGCAACGACGCCGCGGCGTTGCCCTGCTTCGAGCGGGTCGTGGCGCTGGCGCCGCATGACGCCAGCGCCTGGTACCTCCTCGGCACGACCAAGGCGCACCTGGGGCAATCGGGCCGCGCCGAGTTCGAGCGGGCCGTCCAGGAAAACCCCGTCCTGGTGAGCGCCTATTACGATCTCATGCAGTCGGCCGTGCGGCAGGGCAACGCCGAGGAGGCGGGACGCTTCCTGGAGATCTTCAACGCACTGCGACAAAGCCCGCTGGCCGACAAAGTGGTGATGCCCAACTACAACCAGATGGGGGCGTTGGCCACGGTCCGCCCGATCGACGGCCGGGCGCGACGCACGGTGGCTGGCGGCGAGCTGTCCTGCGGTGCCGAGCGGGTGCTCTTTCAGGCAACACCGCCGCCGCCGTGGCCTCTGCCGGCGAGCGATGCGCCAACTTCTTCGCCCGAGCAGATTCTGGCGCAGCACGGCGTCGCTCTGGCCGTCGCCGACGTGAACGCCGACGGCCGGCTGGACCTGGTGATCAACGCGGCCGCGACCGGCGGACAACGCCTCCTCCAGCTTTTGCTCGGTCAAGTGGACGGGAGTTTCGCCGATGCCACGGTGGGCTCGGGGCTGGATGCCGTGCAGGGTGCCGTTTCCTGCGCGTTCGGCGACTACGACAACGACGGGAAGGTCGACCTGTTCGTTGCGTGTGACGGCCCCAACCGGCTGTTTCGCGGCGCCGGCGACGGATCGTTCACCGATGTGACGGAACCGACCGGCACCGGCGGCGCGAACGTGCTGACCGTTTCGGCCGTCTTTCTGGACGCCGACCACGACGCCGATCTCGACATTTATGTTTGCAATGCGGGCGGGACGAACGGCAAGACCGCGCCAAACCAGCTCTTGAACAACAACACCGACGGCAGCTTCACCGACATCGCCGCGGAAGCAGGGGTCGCCTGTGAGAAGGCGCAGAGCGTCATGGTCGCCCCCGCCGACGTTGACCAGGATCGCGACTCCGACCTCATTGTGTTTCATCGACAATCACCCGCGGGGCTCTTCGTCAACGACCGGCTGGGGAAGTACCACGAAGAGCGATTGGCCGATGATCCGATTCACGGGCCGCACGGAGGCGTGCTTCAGGACTTCAACGGCGATGGACGCGTGGACCTCCTCGTCCTTCCCGGACCCATCGGCGCCGGCCGGCTGTACCTGACCGATGCTGCGGGACGACGCGCCCCAAGCACGCAGTTCGACGATTGCCTTGCCGCCGTTGCGACCTGGGGCCCGGTCCAGGCGACGCGGGTGGCCGACGTGGACCTGGACGGCGACCTGGACGTGGCCCTTCTCGGTATGAGGGGGCACGTTCTGCTCAACGATGGCTGGGGGCACTTTGTGGTGCGGGCCAACCTCTGGCCCCATGACTCGAAGGGAGTGGTCCTCGGGGCCGAGTTGTGGGACATCACCGGCGACGGAGTCCCTGACCTGCTGCGGGTTGTCGGCGGAAACGCCCCACGCCTGGAGCTGATCCCGACCGTCCTCACTCCTCCGGCGAATTGGCTGGCGATCACGCCCACGGGAGAGCGCGCCGACGACAAGAGCATGCGTAGCCCCACCAGCGGCTACGGGACGCGCCTCGACCTCCGTTGCGGTCTACACAACCAGACGGTGATTTATACGGGGCTGGACGGCGGGCTGAGTCAGTCGCGACGACCGCTCATCCTGGGGTTGGACGGCGCCGCCAAGGCCGACTACCTCGCTCTGCTCTGGCCGGACGGCGTGACTCAGGCGGAGAGCGAACTCGTTGCCGGCTCCGCCCATGCCCTCCGCGAGTTGCAGCGGCGGCTGTCGAGTTGCCCGGTGCTGTTTGCCTGGGACGGGGAGCACTTCACCTTCGTCGGCGATTTCGCCGGTGTCGGCGGACTGGGGTACTTCTCCGCGCCCGGGGTGTACACCCCCCCTCAGGTGCTCGATCAGATCAAGCTGGAAGCGGAACAGCTCGCTCCCCGTCAAGGCTTTTTTGATTTGCGTATGGCCGAGCCCATGGAGGAGGTCGGCTACGTCGATCAGGTGGAGTTGCTGGCCGTGGACCATCCGGTCGGGACGGAGGTTTATCCCGACGAACGGCTGGCCGTGGCCGGCCCGCCGCCCACGCACCGCCTGCTGTGTACGGACACGCCGGTGTTCCCCGTTGCGGCGTCGGGCCCGCATGGGGCGGTGGAGGTCGACAGACTACAGACGGTGGACCGCGTGTACGCCTACGAGCCGGAGCGGGATCGCCGCTTTGTCGGGTTCTGCAAGTCGCACGCCCTGGTGCTGGACTTCGCCGATCGGTTGAGCAGCCTCGCATCCGCCGGTCGGGTCTATCTCTTCCTCACCGGCTCGATCGAGTATCCGTATTCGCAGACGACCTACGCCGCGTCACAGGCGTCGGTCATCTGGCAGCCGCTGAAGATCGACCGCCAGACTCCGGACGGCGACTGGGAGACGGTCGTTGCCGATGCCGGAGCGCCCGGCGGCATGGGGCGTACGATTGCCGCCGAGCTTACCGGCCTCCTCCCGCCCGGCACGGCCCGGCTGCGGATCGTGACCAACCTCGAAATCTACGTCGACCGGCTCTTCATCGCCGCCGATCGCGGATCGGAGCCGCTCTCGGTCAACACTGTCCCGCTGGCCGGCGCCCACCTGCGTCGCCTGGGCTTCCCCTTGGAGTATTCGCCCGACGGGCGACACCCCTACATCTACTCCTACGACGTCATCGAGCTCACCTCTTCGTTCAAGCAACCGCGCGGTGCCTACACCCGCTATGGTGACGTGACCGAGCTGGTCTCCGAGTTCGACGACGGCTACGTCATCTTCGGAACCGGCGATGAAATCGCTCTGCGCTTTGAAGCCTCGGCCCTTCCCCCGCCGCCCGCGGGCCGCACGCGGAGCTTCGTCTTGGTTTCGCACGCCTACTGCAAGGATATGGATCTCTACACGGCGGAGCCGGACACGGTCCTGCCGCTGCCGTTCCGCACCATGAGTGCGTACCCCTATCCGCCGGGCGAGACCTTCCCCGACACCGAGCCGTTACGGGTCTGGCGGCAGCACTACAACTCACGCATGATCCGGTGAGATACCGATGGGTGGCCGGCGGCCCGAATCGGACCGTCAACCCGCGGGAACCTCCACCGTGCAGATCCGCGGGCGCCCCGTCGCCTCCAACTCGATCACCCGAAACGCCAGGGCGTCCCCAACCGGCTGCGTGACTTTGCCGGAGGCGAGCATCGTGGGAATGCCATAGCGGCCGAGGAAGGGCTCGTGCACGTGCTTGTGTCCGAAGAGCACCAGATCGACCCGGCTTCGGATCAGCTCAAGAAACGCGTCGGCTTCCCGGAAGGACACGAACCACTCGCGCAGAAACGGATGATGATGCACGTAGATGGTCTTGAAATGACCCGCATACTGCGTGTCGTCGAGGACCGCCTTGAGCTCCGCACGCTGCCGGGCGTCGACGACCCCGTCGGCGAAGAAGGCTACGTCGCCGGGGTCGGCCGAGTCCACCCCGACGAAGAGCACCGGGCGCTCGCCGGGATGGGCGGCGACATCGACCGACGGCAGGGGATGAGCGGGAAGGTCGCGAACGCGATCACGGAAGCGCTGCGGAGCCTTGGGGTCGAAGTGGTTTCCCCAGCGCGCGAAGTCGTGGTTGCCCGGCACGGCCAGGACGTGGAACGCGCCGCGAAGCCGCTCGAGCACCCCGCGCTCCAACTGCGCGTACTGGGCCGGCTTGGCGTCGTCCACCAGGTCGCCCGTCAGGATGACGAACGTCCTGTTTCGGGCGTCGGTTCCATATCGATCAACCAACTGGTCGGCCAGGGCGATCGCATTGCCGTTCTCGGGCCGGGACCTCTTGGATCGGACGTGCAGGTCGCTCAGGTGAATAAGGCGGATCATCGGCTCTCTCCTTGCAACGGGGTCGGGATGGGGGTCACTCGGGACGCACTGACGTCCCGAAGCGGATGGGGGCTATTGTAAGCCGCCCAAGGCGATGCGGCGCCAGTGATCCGAGCCGCGACCCGGAGGGGTGGTCGTCACTCATAGCTTCGTCGCCATCCGCATGCACTCGCCCCGGATGAAAGGTCATACGACCGGAGCAACCCCGCCAGGCGCTGAATTCCTCCGCCCCGCTGGGGCGGGCTCGAACGAGCGCCTCATGAACCACGCGTTCCGCTCGGCCCTGCCGGGCTTGGCTCCGCCCTTGGCGGAAAACTGCCACCCCTGCGGGGTTACATCACGTGGAAGATGTGGACAAGGCTCGGACGATGAGGGAGTGGACCTCCGCAGTCCCAGGCGGCACGCCAGACACGATCCCGCGGACTCCCTTTGGGCGGCGGCGCTTGTGGTGCCCAGGTGTTCGCCTGGTTTGATCCATCTCCCGATGCGACGGCAGGTGCTACCGTCCAGTGCCCTCTCGCAGCTCGTAGTGCGTTCCGGCCGTGAACGGGCCGAAGGTCTCTTCCGTGCCTTTCGGCCAGCGAACCAGGACGGTCTCGACGCGGGTGGCCGGGCCCAGCCCGAAGTGGACGCGGGGGTCGTTGCCGGTGCAGTATCCGTAGGCCGGCTGGACAAGTCGCCACTGCGGTCTTCCGGGCACCTCCACGCGGACCATCGCTCCGGCCGCGTCCACCCCGTTTTGTTGGAGCACGCGGAACATGATCCAGTTTCCACGTCCGCCGACGAGATTTCGCAGGATCGTGGGTGGAGCGTCCATGTTTACGATGACGAGGTCGAGGTCGCCGTCGTTGTCGATTTCGCCGAAAGCCGCCGCCCGGCTGGTGCGGACGATCAGATCGGCGGTTCCCCCGCGGGGCATGAACTCCTCGAATCGTCCATCCCGCCGCCCACGATAGAGCTGGTTTGGCTCGGCATGGGGGTCCGCGGGATCGTCGTGCGGCAGGCGGTAGACGACCCGGCCGTTGGCCACGTACAGATCGAGCACCGTGTCATGGTCGAAATCGGCGAAGCCGACCCCGAAGGTGGTATAAATCCGACTGGGCACCGCCAGACCCAGGTCCGCGGTGACATCCGTGAACAAACCCTTCTCGTTCAGGTAGAACGTGTTGGTCTCGTCGCGGAGATTGCCCACGAACAGGTCGAGGTCACCGTCGTGTTCGATATCGACGGCGGTCACGCCCATGCCGGCCTCGGGCGTGCCGTGCTCGTTCACGGCGCATCCGGTCAGCAGGGCCCGGTCGACGAACCGACCGCCCCCCTCGTTGATCCATAGCCGATTCTCCATCCCGTCGTTGGCCACATAGATGTCCATGCGGCTGTCGCGGTTGAAATCGGCGCAGACCACGCCCAGCCCGCTGCCCTTCTTGCTGCCGATGCCCGACGTCGCGGAGACATCCGTGAAGGTGCCGTCGCCGTTGTTGTGGTACAGCGTGGCGGCGGAGGACTCCTTGTAGCTGAGCGGGCTGCAGTAACTCGGCTGGCGGCTGGGGGAGAAACAGTCGACCTCCAGCTTGGGCGACCACACCACATAGTTGACCACGATCAGGTCGGCGTAACCATCGGCGTCGTAGTCGACAAACGAGGCGCTGGAGGTGAAGGCCGGATCGCCGACGCCCGCTTGCAGGGTTACGTCGCTGAAAGTGCCGTCGCCGTTGTTGCGGTACAGCACGTTCGGCCCGACGTTGGTGACGTACAGGTCTACGTCGCCGTCGGCGTCGTAGTCCCCGGCGGTACATCCCATGGCATAGCCGCGATGGCCGGCCCCCGCATCCGCGGTGACGTCCTCGAAGGTCCCGTTGCCGCGGTTCCGGTAGAGCCGGTTCCCCTCCTGATTGGCGGGGGGAACGTTGAGGTCTCCGCCCTGAACAAAGTACAGATCGAGGTCCTTATCGTTGTCGTAGTCGATCATGCACACGCCACCGATCATGATCTCAGGAAACCACAGGCGCTCGCGGTGCCCGGTCTCGTGCACGAAATCGACCCCGCTCGCCGCGGTCACATCCTCGAACCAGGGCGCCGCCGGAGGGACGCCGCCGCCTGCGGAGGGGGCCCGCTCCCGGCAGGACCAGGGCGAGGCGCAGGCCGCCAACGTCGCCGCCACGCTCAGGCCCCGGCGGAACTCCATGCCCCTTCCGGCGCCGGCGGGCGCCACGCTTGCTGGCGAGCAACGGTGAGTCGGTCCGTAGCTCATTCCTGCGACTTGTGGAGTTCGTCGGCGATGGCGACCACGAGCGGATGACGGGGGGCGATCGTCTTCGCGGCGGCGAGTTGGACTCTGGCCTCCTCCAGCGCCCCGGTCCGGACGCACACGGCACACAGCCGAACCCGGGCCTCCAGTGACGTGGGGTCGCGATCCACGGCGGATTCGTAATGAGGCCTCGCCGCTTCGTACTCCCCGCGCACCAGACGGATGTTGCCCATCTCCAGGTGCGGCAGGGCGCTCGCCGGATCCAGCGAGGCGGCCAGCCCAAACTCGGTGAGGGCGTCGTCGAAGCGGGCCATGCGCATGAGGACACGCCCGCGGCTGACGTGGCTCTCCGACGATCGAGGCGCCAGGGCCACCGCCCGGTCGGCGTAGCCCATGGCCTCCTCCAGACGGTTCAGCAGGGCGTGGCAGGCCGCCAGGTTGCTGAACAGGCGGGGATTGAGCGAGTCGAACGGCTTCGCCCGCAGCAGGTGCGTGCACGCCTGGTCCGGCTTCTGCAGCGTCAAGTAGATGGCACCCAGCTCGTTGAGGATGGGCACGTCGCCGGGGTGCCATTCGAGGGCGTGCTCCAGCCGCTCGGCGGCCTGCTCCACCGCCCCTGCGGCAAGGTACTCGCCCGCCTCCTTCAGCCGAAGCTCGGCGGTCAGGCCGATCTCATGACGCGGAAGCTCGCGGCTCCAGGCGTCAGGCAGGTACAGCTTCCGCGCTGCCTGACCGATCTGGAGCTCGCCCTCCGCCTCGTCCAGCCGCCCCAGGCCGCGATACGCCAGGCCCAACTGGTAGTGCGGCTGGCGGGCGTCGGGCTGAAGGGTGATGGCCTCCAGGGCCAGCTCCATGGCCGCCTCGTAGTCGTGGGCCCGCAGCTTGAGGTTGGCCAGTCCCACGTAGCCGGCGACCGACGTGGGTTCGAGCCGCTGGACTTGTCGGAACGCCTCCGCGGCCGGTTCCATCGCTCCGCTCTCCACCAGCAGGTCGCCGAACCGGTGAAACCCCGGGGCGAAGTCGGGATGTCGCTCCGTCGTCTCTCGATACTGCACCAGGGCGCCGCCGGCATCGCCTAGTTTCTCGCTGACGATCGCCAAGTGGTAGCGGGCCAAGAGGTTGTCCGGGTCCAACGCCAGGACGTTACGATAACAGGTCTGCGCGGCTTCCCAGTATGCGTTGGCCTGGAATACTCGGCCCAGCAGGGCGTGCCGGTCCGCCTGTTCCGGTGCCTCTCGGACGAAGTCCACGAATTGAGCCGCGTACTCGCGAAACTCCGGCGTAAACTCGTCGAGGCGATCCGGAATGACTGGAAGGTGGCGGCCCGGAGCCCCGTCGAGCCACCCGAAGGCGATAACGACGAGCAACCACGCCGCCGCCAGCAGGGAGATTCCGATGGCAAGCCGTCGGCGCGATCGGGGCGAGGGCCTCGTCCGCGGCTCGGTCGATCCCGGGGTCCGCGGCTGTCGCCGGTGTTTCCGCCCTGAATCAGGTTTTCCGGACATGGCTGCGCATGGCGCAGGCGCCGCCGAGCGCACTCGCGCCAACGGTCCATCGGGTACAAACTTGTAAGCTCATGATGAGCGGACGCAGTGCATCATCATACAGCGTCGGAGCGCGCCGACGAAGGCCTGGGCTGTATCACAGCGCGAGGCGGAGGGCAGAGCGGATCCTCACGTGCAGCGGATTAGTGGAAAGGACGATAATTATAGGACGTTTACCGCGTGTGCGACGCGAACCCTCCGCTTGGGTGTCTGTGACGTTAGGCCCGCGTGGTGTCTTCCCAGGATTACGGTCCTTTCAATAGCCTGAGCAGGTCCGCCAGGGGCACCGTTGCGAAGCTCGTCGACACGTCGCTCATCGCATACGGGATGATGAGCGTGTCATTGTGGATCATGGCTCCGCAGGAGTACACCACGTTGGGAACGTACCCCGTGCGCTCATCGCCGGTGGGCAGCAGGAGCGGCTCTTCCGTTCGCCCGATCAGCCTGGTGGGATCGTCGCGGTCGAGCAAGCTCGCCCCGATGCAATACTGCCGCATCGGGCCTACCCCGTGGGTCAGGAGCAACCAGCCCGCCTCTGTCTCCAGCGGCGATCCACAATTGCCCATCTGCACGATCTCCCAGGGGTACTTGGGGGTCTGGATCATGACCGCGTGATTCCAGAACCGCACGTTGTCGGACTCCATCAGGAATAAGTTCTCATTGTCCAGGCGGGAAATCATCAGGAACGAGCCATTGACCCGGCGGGGGAAGAGGGCCATGCCCTTATTCTGGGCGAAGCGGCCGCTCAGCGTGTGCACCTTGACGTGCCGCTGATCGGCGATCTCCAGAAGCTGGGGGAGGATGCAGAACCCGTTGTACGCGGTGTAGGTTCCGTAGTACCGCGCCGACCCGTCGTCGTCGCAGAACCGCACTAGGCGGAGGTCCTCGATGCCCCGGCTTTCGTTCTCCGAGGACGGGAAGATGACCATCTCCGACGGATCGACGCCCTCCGGCAGGTCGAGATGGTAGTTGGACCGGGCGAGGGAGATCATGTTCTCCGACGTTTCCTGCGAGGCACCCGGCTCCGCCGACGCCGCGGCGATCTGCTCGATCGCTTCATTCAGATCGACGAAGGTGAACCGCTCGGCCAGACGATCCAGGACCTCCCCGGCCAGCGCGGTGAAGCCGCCCATTTCGATGAGCTTCAACCGGTAGACCTTCTTCTCGAAAACGCGGTTTTCAATGACCCGGAGTTGGCGGGTGTACGGGCTGCGCGGCTCGATGTGGATCTGACATTCTGCGTCGATGGTCCCTCGCCGGAACACGATCGAGGAGATGTGCCCCTCGCCGGTGGCCCGCAGGCTCATCAGGAAGCGCGTGCTGCCCGGCGGCAGGCCGCTCTGATCCTCGGCCGGCACCATCGACGGATTGAACAGGGCCGCAGACTCGATTGCATACTCCATCGTGAAGTACGCCCCGAGGATTAGCTTGCGCTCCGGGCTGATGCTGCTCTCATCGGGAAGATGGCGCCTGACCGCCTCATAGTTGTCCTTGAAAATGGTCTCGATATCGGGATGCCTCTGCCGGAAATCCCGTTCCAGGTGCCGTGACAGGCGGGTGATCATCTCGTCAGAGATGCCCATGATCCGCCCGATCACGCCCCGGATCCGGGCGTCGTCCCCGGGGCAAAAGAACTTCGTGATCACCCGTCCGGGGTCCGGGTCGAGACGATGGGGTAAACGCGTGATGGGCAGACGAAGACCGGCCATACCGTCCGTTCCTCCCGAAGACGGCCGTTGCCGCGACCGTTCGGGCAACACGATATGTCGGCGGCGGCTGGCCGCAAGAGGACGCCCCCGAGCCCGCCTTGGTCGGACGGTGATCGCCGACAACCAGCGATGATTCGCAGCGCCGACCGGCGGCCGCCGACGGTTTCGTCGGAACTCGTATCTTCGGGCGAATCCCACGAATTACCGCGGTTTCGGCGCGAATGTTGCCTAGCGATCTCGAGGCTGACCGACTGGGAAACGCATGACAACTTCTTGCATGAAGTTGACCGCCATGCGCCTAGAATCGGGGTCTTAAGCATAGTCCCGTTGTCAAGGTCCGGGCGGGCGTCAGACCGGGGGTGGGGAGACGCGTTCGCGAGGCGCCCGGCGCCAGACCGAACGGCGGTCGCCGCGGGGGAGCTTCACGAAGGCACATACCGATCATGGTGATGGCCCGCGAGCATTCTGCGACTTGGCATCGGTACGAAGCCAAGTACGTCGTCAGCGAGCAGAAAGCGGCGCGCATCCGCGCGTTCTGCCGGGCCAATCTCTCGATGGACCCATATTGTGCGGGCCGTGCCGACGCTCGGTACCCCATCCACTCGATTTACCTGGATTCGCCGGAATATCAGTTTCTGCGCGGGACGCTGGACAAGCACGCCGAACGAGCCAAGCTCCGCATCCGGACCTATCGTGATCCGCGTGCGCCTGCCGGCGACCAGGCGGCCTTCTTCGAGATCAAGCGGAAGTCTCACGGTGTCATCTATAAGACACGGGCGAAGGTCGCCTCCGACCTGGCCGACGCCCTGATGACCTTCGACGGCGCCGCGGTCTTCGCTGCGAGTGGCCACGAAGCAGCCCGTGCCAACCTCAACAAGTTCCTCGATCTGCGCCACCGCGCCCGGGCGAACCCCATCGTGGGTGTGTACTACACCCGCGAGGCGTACCAGAGCGATTCCGCCGACCGGGTCCGAATCAGCTTCGACCGCGATCTGCATTGCGGCCTCCTGGCCGGTCCGCGGAGCCGGGAGTGCGCCATGTGGTGGCCGCTGGGCGTCGCCGGCGTGATTCTGGAGATCAAGTTCACCAACACGTTTCCGTTCTGGCTGCTGGACCTCATCCATCGCGATGAGATGCAGCGCCGCGGCGTGTGCAAGTACCTGCTCTGCGCCCAAGTGGTTGGCGCGGGACGGCGGCGGGCTTTTGCGTGACGGGGGGAAAGGGTGTCCGGACTGGAGAGCCTGTTTCCGAACCTGGCGGCAGACGCCGACCCGCTCGCCTTACGGCTCGTACTGGGGCTGCTGATCGCCTTCATCATCGGGCAGATGAACGCGTGGTGCTACATCTGGACGCACCGCGGCGTGTCGTACTCGCGCACCTTCACCCACGCCCTGGTGCTCATCTCGGTCATCGCCGCCCTGAGTATGTCGCTGGTCTCTGCCAACATCGTGGCCGCGTTCGGGCTGATCGGAGGACTGGCCATCATCCGCTTCCGCACCGCGGTCCGCGATGCCCGGGATACGGCCTTCGTGCTGCTGTGCCTGGTGTGCGGGCTGGCCGTGGGCTTCGGGTTCTACGCGGCCGCGGTGATCGGCGCCGCCGTCATCAACCTGATCAGCTTCTACCTCTATGGCACCGGCTTCGGGAGCCGGCACGCCTCCGACAGCTTGTTGCGGTTTCAGGTCGACACGGCGGCCCTGCAAGGGCCCGCGTTCGGGGAGATTCTCGACCGGTACTGCCGGCGCCATACCGTGGTCTCCGTCGACGAGGCCCCCCCGCTGAGCCCCACCGGGCGGGAGCGTTGCCAACTCGCGTACAAGGTCCGCCTGCGGGATCCCAACCTGGCCGGTGAGCTCGTCGAGGCGTTAAAGAAAGGGTGCGGGATCAATGCGGTGCAGCTCCTCGTTGAGCAAGAGAACGAGGAGGTCGCTTGATTCGACAAAGCCGGTTCCGCACGGGCACCGATGGACGCCCTTGATCGTTCAGGCCGCGCGAGCGGCCTTGCGTCGCCGAAGACGGCGCCTGAGGCCGGGCGGGTACGCCTGGTAGGGCTTCGGCCCTCGGACTTCGACTCAGCCGGTTTCAACGGGCTTTCCAATAGGCGAAGCGGATCGAGTGAGCGTTGTGGAATGAACGGATGGTCCGGTGAGCCTGCCACCTGAACTTCTGGCCAAAACCGCCGTACGGCGTCCGAGCCGCAGCGTTCACGGGATCGCCCGCGTCGCGCCGGCGGTGGTGTGGGTGGCCGCGATCGTTGCGGCGCTGGGGCTCTACCGCCACGTGTACCCCGCAGCGGCGGTCGTCGGGCACGCCGCCGGCGAGTCGCTCACCCTGTGCCATCTCGAGCCCGGGGTGGTCCGGGCCGTCCACGTCGCCCTTCACCAGGACGTGGAACCGGGGCAGATCGTCGTCGCCATGGACGACCGGGAGGAGCGCATCGAGCTGGCGGCCCTGCAAAAAGAGCTCGAGCAGATGCGCGCCGAGGTGCTCGCCGAAGAGGCCAAGCTGACCGCGGAAGGCGTGCGGGTGACCACCGAGGAGGAGGACCTCGAGCGCCGTTTCCTGCTGGATCGGGAGATGGCCCATCTGACCTACCTGGAGGCCCTGCGGCAGGAGGCGGAGGACGCGATTCTGAAGCGCGGCGCCGCCATCGAGCTCGACATCGTCGCCAAGCTCTACGACGACGAGTTCGTCTCCTTCCGGGAGCTCAACACCGCCCGGACCGGCCGCGATGCCCTCACCGACAAACTGGAAACACACGAGTCGGTCGTGGCCCGAGCGAGGCGGGCCTACGAGGACGCCGACCGCCGGTGGCTCGAATTCGCGGAGCGGCCCGCCGCGAGCGTGCACTTCGACGAGGTGCTCACCCCGCTGCGCCTGGCTGGGGAGGTTGGCGCTCAGCGGTTGGAGGAGATCGTCCGCCGGATCGACGCCCACGTGATCCGTTCGCCCATCGAAGGCCAGGTGACTCAAGTGTTCGCCCGGCCCGGCGAGCGGTTGGCCGCCGGGGCGCCGCTGGTGGAGGTGTCGGCGACGCGCACCGGCCGCGTCGTCGCGTATCTGCCGGAACGCTCGGCGATGTCCCTGGGCGTCGGCGACCGGGTGATGATCCGCTGCGTGGCTCCCGCCAAGGAAGTCCAGCAAATCTTCGAGGGGACGGTGCAGAGCCTCGCGTCGGTGATCGAGGAAGCCCCGCCAAGGTACCGGCTGTTGCCCAACCGACCCGTGTGGGGGCGTGGCCTGGTCGTGGCCCTGAACGGCGGGGCCACGCTCATGCCCGGCGAAGCGGTGAACATCCACACAAGCTCGGCCACACCGTGACCGCCGCCGGACGGCGCGCGACCGGGGCGGTGCCCGTGTCCCGCCCTGAGGTTTCGGTGGATCGAACCATCGGGCGATGAAGTTTCCCATGTAGGGACGGTCACGGGGGGGCGAACGGCGCGGCAGGCGATCGGCGGAGGTTCGAACGACTCACCATGGTCACTTCGGCAAGCGCGCGAGCCATTGGAGTAGGTACGGCGGTCGGGTGCCTTCTTGCGGGCGCGGTCGTGGTCGGCCCGGTATGCGGCACAACCCTTGCGGCCGACGTCATCCTCAACGAGTACAACGCCGTCGGCGACGCCTCCCTGCTCGAGGGGAGCGGAGAGGACGCCTACTGGGGACGCCGGGAGGCTAACGGCGGCGACTGGTTCGAGCTCGTGGTCATCACCGATCACCTCGACCTGCGCGGCTGGGACCTGGTGCTCACCAATGCCACCGGTGATCCAGTGAACGAGGAGACCTTCGTGCTCACCCTCACCAACGATCTCCTCTGGTCCGACCTGCGCAGTGGCACCATCCTCACCGTCTCCGAGGACCTCGCCAACAACGTCGACGACTACCTGCCGGAACTGGGGCGTTGGTGGATCAACGTCAAGGCGGCCGAGTCGACCCTGGGCACCTACATCACCGCCTCGAACTTCAAGGTGTCCAACAGCGACTGGCAGTTGACCATCCTCGATGAACTGGACCAAGTCGTGTTCGGCCCGGCCGGCGAAGGTATCCAGCCGCCCAGCGGCGTGGGCAACGACGAGGTGTGCAAGCTGGAGGCCCACCCCAGCGCGGCGATCACCCCGACTGCGAACTACAACGACGGGTCATCGAGCACCTTCGGCTCGCCCAACCAATGGAACGGTGGCGCCGACGAGCAGGACTTCGCCGCCCTGCGCAGCGTGGTCCCCTACGCTCCCCTCACCTCAGTCCGCGTCAATGAACTCAACGCCCACACCGACCCGCCCGACGAGGACTGGATCGAGCTGTACAACACCACCGCCTCCTCCGTGGAGGTCGGCGGCTGGTACCTGAGCGACGCCGCCGCCGACCTGACCCGTTTCGAGATTCCCCCCGGCACACAGATCTCCGGCGGGGGATTCCTGATGTTCACCGAAAGCGAGCTGCCCTTCGCCCTTTCGTCTGAAGGCGAAGAACTGTACCTCTCCGAAGCAGACGGGCTCGGCAACATGACCGGACGGCGCGACGCCATCCGCTTCGGCGCCGTCGAAAACGGCGTGACCGTGGGACGCTTCCCGGATGGCACCGGCCCCTCTTCTCGACTCATCGCGGGCACCCCGGGCGGCCCCAACACTGGCCCGATCATCGGCCCCGTGGTCATCAACGAGATCATGTATCACCCGGCTCCGCCGGTCACGCCTCCGGCCTCCGGCCTCGTGGCCGAATTCATCGAGCTGTACAACCACACCACTGCCCCGTTAGATCTGTACCGGGATTTCGGCCCGGAGGGCATTCACTCCTGGCGGATCACCGGGGGGGTCGACTTCGAGTTCCCCCTCGACACCACCCTGCCCGGCCGAAGCTACCTGCTGGTGGTCAACTTCGATCCCGTCGCCGAACCCGAGAAGCTGAACGACTTTCTCGACATCTACGGGCTCGACGAATCGATCGCCATCCTCGGGCCCTATTCGGGCGGGCTAGGTGACTTCAGCGACGCGGTGCGCCTGCGTATGCCGGACACCCCCAACGATCTGAACGAAGTGCCCCTCATCACCATTGACGAGGTGACCTACTTCGACTTCGGCGCCTGGCCCGCGGCCGCGGACGGCGGCGGCCCTTCGCTGGAACGCTTCGATCCGCGGGCCCGCGGCGATGATCCCGCCAACTGGTCCGCCAGTCTCAGCCCCGGCGGCACGCCCGGGCGGGTTAATACCGCCACCCTCACCCGTGTCCCCACAATGTCCCAGTGGGGCATCATGGTCATGGCCGGGACCGTGGCGACTGCGGGCACGCTCCTGATCCGCGCCCCGCGGCGAATGACTCGATCCCGATGAGAAGCAGCTCTTCGTGTACCGAATGGGGCCCGCCGCGGAAAACTCCAGCCTGAATGTCTCGTGGTCGGCGGCGACGCCGAACAGGGCGCGGCTTTCGGTCTCATCCCTTCGTCCCGGACTGTGCCTTTTACGCGAAGCGTCATGGGGCCCTCACTCCCGTGCTCCCTTCGTCCCTCACTCCTTTGCTCCCTCGCTCGCTCCGTCCCCATGTCCCCTCCCGATATCAGGGATTTCCCTGATGTCGGGAGGGGACAAATGGGAAATCCTGGCGTATCAGGGATATCCCTGATATCCGAAGCCAGCGCCGGGCGGCGTGCGCCACGTTTTCGCGACAATCGCGATTTTTTCCCGGAGATTCTCTTGACTTTCGCGATAACTGTAGTAACTTTAGTTATACGACCGTGCCGTTGTCCGGCGGGCACACGCCTGTGTCGGGCGGCTGTGAAGGCGTTCACGCGGTGCGTCGGGGAAGCGCGGGGAACCCCGACCAAGGCGCCAGACGGCCTCCTGCACACCGCGCGGGCGGTGATGCCCGGGTAAAAACTCCGTTTCCTTTCTCTGCTCCATCAGACAGGAGGCCCACATGAAGCCCACATCCCGTGCAAGGCGTCCTCGCGTTTCGGTTTCCCCGACCCAGCTCCCGCGTCGTCCGCGCCGGTTCCGCGCCGCCATCCGCGGTGCGGTCCTGCTCGGCATGGTGGGCGTGTTGGGTATTGTCGCGTTTCTCGGCGATCGCGATTCGCCCGGCGTCGCCAGAGCGGCACCGAGATGCTACCTCGAGTTTAACGTTGATCAGGAAGGGGTCACCGGCTGCCCGGAGTATTTCGGCGGCGGCGGCGGGATCGACCCCAACGCCGCGTTGATCGATCTGGTGCAGTTCCTCACGGCCATGGAGCACGCCCTGGCGGAGAAGCCTCCATCGACGGGATGGACGCGACACTCAACGTCGGCGAACCCTACTACCTGACGTCGCAGCCACAGATGGAGTCGAGCTCCGATATCTTCATCTATCAGGATGAGACCCTGCTGGCCACCGGATTCACCACGGTGGTCGCCGATCCGACGACCGGGAGCGTCGATCTTGTCGTGGAGCTCACCGAGGCCGGCGTCACCCGCACGCTCGAACAGCTCATCTCCCTGGCGGACGGCGTTTTGACGACGTGGGGAACCATGACGATCGACGATGGAGCCAACCCGCCCTCGGTGCTGGCCGGCGGATGGATCTACTCGGTGGAGGACGGCTTGCAGTTGGATCCCGACACGGACGCAGGGTTCGTCGACGCGGCCGCGGCGATGATCCACGTGCCCGACGTGGGCGGCCGGGGCTTCAGCCTCGGCGCCATCTTCTCCTGGATCGGGAACGTGGCCAACATGGGGATCAACTACATCCTGGATATCTTCACCCCCTACACGCCGCCGACGACCTGCCTCGGGCCCGTAATCTACGACGGCGCCGGGCAATCGTGTGAGGGGGTCGACATCCCCTGCAAGGACGACCTCGGCGACATGTGCGAGACGCTGGACGGTCTCACCGGCGTGTCCGTGGCGTTCAAGAAGTGCATGAAGGGTCGCTGCGGCTGCGGCGGATCGAATCACCGCCGGGCGCGAATAAGCTGTGACGACGACACCGACTGCGGCCCATGTAGGACAGGCCCCTCGTATTCCGGATGCAGCCTTGGCGGATCGCGGATCTGGTATTGCAACGACACCGACAGCGCCTGTCTGTGCGACTGGTCGGTCTTTCACGAAATGTCTCATGGGTGTGGCGCACTTGACTCGACAGGTACGGCTGAGAGTATTGGGGAATGGTTTCACGACGAGTGCGCGGCGTTGCCGCCGTAAACGACCCGCCTTCCACGCGGAGCAGATGTGACTTGGCGGAGATTAACCAACGAAAGGAATGCTTATGCGATGTCAACAGACAGACGCATTTCTCATCGTACTCATGCCAGTCGGCGTACTTGCGTTGCTCGGACAGGTAACAGGCTGTTTCCCTTGCGGAGCGACCGCCGCTCGGCGGGTCGTAGCGGGGAGCCTGCTTGTTGCCAGCACGCTGGAGGTCCCGAGTGACGTACTGCGGATTGCAGCTTGGTCGTACTCGGATGGAGAAAACACCGGCTCCGGTGGCGGCGGAAGACCAGTCGTACCCTCGCCCACAGACGGGTCATTCGAAGTAACGATGGCATCGAACGATTTCGGCGGGGTCTGCGGCAATCCGCCGTTCACACGTACAACGGGCGTGTCACAGTATCCCCCTCCCGATCAGATCGTGGTCATGGTCGAGCGCGAGGCCTGCGAACAGGAGTTCACCATCGATCTCAACGAGAACACCGTCGTCGATCTGGACTTCCCCGCCGGCGTCATCGAGCTAACGGACCCGATCCTGCTGCCGCCGTGTGATCAGGATGAAAGCAGCGGCTAATCAGGTGGGGTCGTCGGTTCCGGTTATGTCGCTCCCGCAATTTGAAAGGACTGATCATGGCATCCGCGAACGCGAGTGCGGGCTTGCCGGTGGCGCCGCGATCGGTATCGCGCACTCTGGCATCCGGGATGGTGTGGTGCGTGCTGGCTTGTGCGGGATCATGCACACCGGCAATGCAGCCAGCCTCTAACGGAAAGTTGAGCGAACTCGTGGATCTGACCGTGGACACCGAGGACTATTTTGCCGAACACTTTGAGGCCATCGACGAGCAATTGACGGCGGACTTTCAGGTCGGGGAGCCCGTGGTGCAGACCAGCCCGGTGCTTCAAGCTTCGGCAGAGGTGTTCTTTACGGACGGTGCCGGCGATGGGGCGACGGTGGTTGCCCAGGGGAGCACCACGGTCTCGCCCGACCCCGATACCGGAATCGCCGAACAGGTGACCGAACTGATCGAGGATGGCGTCACGCGGACACTGACACAGACCTTGTCGGTTACGAAAGGGACCCTGACCATCCGGGCGACACTGACGATTCAGGAACCCGCGGCCGACACGACAACGTTGCAGGGCGGATGGACCTATTCCCCGAACGACGGCATCCAGGCGCATCCCGAGACGGAACCCGGGTTTCACGCCGCGGTGGCGGAAATGCTCCACGTCACCGGCGGCGATGAGGCGGCACCCGGACTCAATCTTACGATGGTCCTGCTTGGGAACATGGCCGCGACGAATATCAGTTATCTTCTGGACGAGCTTGCCACGCAGAGTCCGTAGCGGCGCCGCGCCCCCGACGGCGACGTCACCGTGGTCCAGTATGACCTGGCCGGCCGGGTGGACACGGTCAGCCGCGGGCCGCAGGGTTCGCCGCAGATGACCGCCGACTACGATTACTACCCGGATGGGCAGGTGTCACGGGTGACCCACGGTAACGGGACGGCGGTGGAGTACGAGTACAACGACGCCAACCGCGTGATGCGGATCGAGCATTTGGACCCGTTGGGGGGTATCCGCGCTCACCCTCGTGTAAAGCTACCTCGGCGGTCACGGCAACGCGCCCTCCTTTATCCATGAGTACGTCGCTGGCGTCGGCAGCGCAGCGACCACCTTCGCCTACGACGACCGTGGCCGGCTCATCGAGGAAACTCGACAGCTCACGGATCCCTGGCAGCTTCAATACGACCTTCAATACGAATACGACCAGGGCGGAAACCGCACGAAAAAGACCAGCTTCGGTTCCTTTGGGCAGATC
>Ga0214473_10001414_pt1 | contig 31718 bp, 27 predicted proteins | sample RVTome_7_FD_203509 | JGI IMG/M metagenome (GOLD analysis project Ga0214473, IMG submission 203509) | Soil microbial communities from uranium-contaminated site in the Upper Colorado River Basin, Wyoming, United States - RVT98D197 | ecosystem: Environmental > Terrestrial > Soil > Contaminated >...
TCCACACGAAGCGACCTGTACTTGCGCCGAATCTGTGCGACACCACGTGCATCCTGCATAACCTCATCATCGGCAACCTATCCCGAAAGGCAACACAAATTGTTCAGGTTATTTTTGAGCGAACGCTGAAGGCCCTCTTCAGGGGGGATCCTGCCGGCCCCAAGGACTTTGATCAGGATGAAAGGTTTGGGTGTGTTTTGGACAATGCTGATCCGCTCCCTCACGCTTTCTGTCCCCTCGTAGCCGGGGTGGACGAACCCGGACAGGTTCAGCGGGAAGAGGTACGTGTCGATCCCATAGCCCTGCTTTTCACAGACTGCCACCGTCTCGGCCCGATGCGCGGAGATACCGGCCAGGAGGCCGGCGTTGTGGATCTTTTCGATCAGTTGATGCAGCCCGCCGATCGTATCTCCCTTTTTCGGGCGGTCAACATATTGCGCGTGGACAACACAGACCTCCGCTCGGTTCTCGATCAGGAATGAAAGCTTTTGGTGGTGGCTCTTGAGCTTTGAGGTCTCGTCGATCCGTGTGCTGCCTACGAAGTGAATCGGCGCGGCGTGTTTGCTCCGCATCCGTGCAAGGATCGAGATAACTCGCGCATTTGCACAGGATTCTACGGCATTAATCCCCAGGCTGATGCAGCGCTGTATCAGCCGCTCAATCGTCTGATCGTCAAAACGACGCAGATACTCTGCATTTCGGGCCGCACTGAAGTGGGAATGCCCGTAGAACGGATTTGTACCGCAGACGAGTTTGCTGAAACACAGCTTGCCGATAGTGACTTGCTTCATCCGGTATTTCCTGTTTGGTTCATGCCCAGCGGTGTCTTCGACAGGATCGCAGCCAAGGTCGATGACATGCTGGAGGATGAGCAGTTGTAAGAACGCCCTTTCGGTGGGCCTCCAGCCTGGTTCGGTGGCTCCGCTTCGCTATTTTTCCTTCGGCTTGGCCTTGCTCTTGCTTGATGACTTCGGCTTGGTGGCGGACTTGGCTTCTTTGGCAGATCTGCATCCACATGTCTTACACATCCCTTCGCCCTTTCAGAAGAAAAACCGGGTCAGCACCATGGAACCGTCGCACAGAACTTTGGCGTCATGTGATCACATTGTAGATTGCAGTTGGCACAAGTCAACAGATTAGACCGCGATGATTGGGATGGCCAAGGAACATCGTATCCCCCTGAGAAGGATAAGGTGTATGACGTCGATGTGCTATCAGAAGCTTAAGGAGATAGAGAGGGGCAGGGGCTAGCCCCTGCCGCGAGGGGCGGACGCGGATTTTGGGAGACCACACAACTCTGTGAAGACCCAGAGGCATGGGTAATAACCTTGTCATGCCTGCGGAAGCAGGCACAATCGTCAATCGTAAACCTGTCCTGAGCAACGTCGAATGGATAGTCAATCCCGAGGGCCACCGAGGGGTGTGGTCTGCATTTGGTGGCGGATTGGGATTTGTTCTCGCCGCTTGTCGTTTCTGCCTAAGGCACGCCCGAGGCGGACCGGAGGCCGAAGGCCGGAGTGGAGAAATCTGGCCGCGAACGATAGATACCCTCTATCCGCCGCCAGATCTCTCGACTTCGCTCCGCTACGCTCGAGATGACGGAACGCGCGTCTGAGAGCTTTCCAACGGCCCCATGAGTCCTGCCCCCGCATTCCGACCACACCCGCCACCGAGAGCACCGAGGACCCAGCGCGGCTTCGCTTCGCTCAGCCGCAACCCAAAACTTCGTCTACTGGAAAAAGCGTCATAACGTACTGTATATGAGGATGTTACGAACGTTCAAAATAAAAATCGAGCATAAAAAACAACGTTTTGAAAGATTGTATTACAGAGAAACAACTTTGTAGGGTGGCGGCTTCGCCCCACCATTATCATCTGTTTCGCAAAAAACACAGGATTTTATTGTACAATAGTACGCCAATGACGTATATGATATCTGACGCAGAGAGAATTGGCGACTTTAAGAAAACTGGTGACGGAGGAATTGTCATGAACCGAGAATTATTCAAGGACCTCAGCAAGAGTGTCAAAGAGGCGGGTAAGATTCGACGGGGCCAGGTGAGAGCCTCTCGTGCCTTTAGATACAACGCTGTAGATATACGCAAGCTCAGAAAGGCCGTCAAAGTCTCGCAGGCACAGTTCGCAAGGATGATCGGAGTCAGCGTTGACACGGTCCAGAACTGGGAGCAGGGCCGCAGAACGCCGAGAGGGCCTGCAATGGCGCTGCTTCGCGTCTTCGAGGAAGACCCGAAAGTTGTTGTGAGCGCTTTGGGCTAATCCCGTTTCCGAAATTAGCCACAGACGGTGTCCTGAGCCCAGTCGAAGGAGCACACAGAGCACACAGAGAGAAGATCAATAGTCAATCGAAAATCGTAAATCAACGTGGCTCTGAGTCCGGCGCGACAGCGACGGATCGAATCGGCCAGATAGTTCGGTCGCAACTCCTCGAAGACAATAGGTAAGATGTCCCCCGATTGACCGGCATGGCCCGGCTGATATCGTGGGGTTGCAGCTGCCGTATCGTCCACTGCAACGCTGGTAGCGTGGTTTTTGTGGATGTTTGTGGGTGGGGTGGGGAGTACGGTGGCGGGGGTGTGGGTGTAAGTGTTATCGGAGCGGAAATCACTCAAACCTTATAGAGAATATTATGAATCAAAACGGTGTGTCTGCTTTGGTTCTATACAACGTCACCTGTTCGATTGGCATTCCAAGTGACTGATAAAGAACATGCATAATCATGATTCTGCCAATTCTTTTCTCCGAGGCGAGTATGAAATCACTTGTACTTGATGGTTCTGGAAAGGCTCCATATTCGTTTTCGACCAAGATATGAGTTTGCCTGTATGTACTCTCTGTCTTCTCTCCCTTGAAGGTAACAATTATTATCAAAAGTTGGTTGTCCTTGAACTCGAAGTCAACGAATGCAGGGCGTCCAAAGCCAGTTGTATCAAGCTTAAGGTTCCCGGGAGCAAATTCAGTTGCATCTGGAATTAGCGATTTCACCTGCGACATTGTCATAAGCCATTTGGCTCCCATAAAGCCGGTCGGGGCGTTTTGTGCAAGAGACTCTCGTTCTACTGTTTTTATCGCCGCTTGCCTGCCTATATAGGGACCTAAGAATCTTTGCCAAAAGCTAAATACACAGAAAATGGCAATAGAGCTTGCAAGGCCGATGAATATCGCTCGACTCCTTTTGCGTCGATGACGGTCTTCCTGCCGTTTCATGTCCGTCTCTGTATATCTCTTGATACAGTAGTCCCTATATCCAATGTGCATAATCCAATAGGAATAAACAAAAGAGGCTGCAAATAAGTAGATTTGTCCGCTTTGGGGTATCGCAAAAATGTTGCATAATACACTAATGTTTAAGCCGCAGATAAAGGCCAAGAGGATTGCCGACCACAGGTTAATTACTGGTCTTCGCAAATCCACAAATCTAATCAAAGCGGGCAAGGCTAATGTGAGCAAAAACAAAAAGAGAAGGAAAAGCACAAAGTACCAAGGTGTCCCTACCGCTGGTTCATACAATGCAACTATCTGTGTCATGGAATCATTTCCCGGTTGTTGAAAAGTGTTCAGGAAATATCTTCTCAAGCATCTCTCTTCGTTTTCGGGTGCGTTTGAACTCTGCAAAATTCAATGCCGCTCCGACATCGAAAATCATCGCATCAACAGCACCGATTTTGAACACTTCCACTGGATTATCCTTGAAATTTATGCCACTTTCACTGAGGAAATCTTCGATATGCTTGGTATGCCCCTCATTTTCTATTATTAGCTTCGCTTTATGTCTTATTATTGTTTCAACTGCTTCATTCACTTTACTCATAGCACCTCCTAAGTTTTGAAACCATTTCTTGGGAAATATCTTTCGAAGCATCTCTTTGCGTTTTTCCCAGGATGTCCAATCATCCACAGAACGTTTCTCCTTTGTAAAATCCAGTGCCGCTCCAACATCGTAGATCATCGCATCAACGGCACCCATTTTAAAAAGTTCCACTGCTTCCTTGCCGGCTTTGATGCGATGGTCGCTGAGAACATTCTTAATGTAATTCTCATATCGCCTGCCATTCTTCATCTTCTTCGCTTTATACTCTATTATTGTTTCAACTGCTTCATTCTCTTTACTCATAGCATCTCCTATCCTCTTGGGTCAACATAGCCTATGACTATAAAATCTTTCACCAAGAAAGAGCCATCCTGATTCTTGAAATCCAGCACAGGTTTATTCAAAGGTATTAGATGCTCGGTGACATATCGGTAGGGTGACCTGTTTCCTGCAAGGTTCAGTTCGATGTAACTGACTGGCGCGATAATACAGCCATACCCATACTTCGACGGGAAACGGAGGATCGAGTTGATGATTTTCATGATGTCCAGTTCGAGACGTGGCAGCTTGCCCTTCTCAATTTCGATCAAAGTCATTGGTTTTGTCGGTAAGACGATATCTATTTCGAACTGGTTCTCAGGCGCCATCGTCCGGAAATTCCTTTTGACGTCTGGCCCAAACTTTGTAGTCAACCGTTTGAATAGTTGTTTGTCGAATTCAAGGACCTCCCTCTTAAGTGGGGACCCGTCCTCCTCAAAGAATATGTGTTCCGGAATTTCTTTGATACAGGTAACGAGTGGCTTAACCCATTCAGGTTCTAACCGCCGGTAGGAAAACACTTCTTTGATTGTCATAATCTGTGACTTCCCCATCTGGGCGGAGAACTGCAATCTCCGCCATCCCGCCAACAAACATCACCTATGTCTACAGCCCCAGGCCACTTTGGGTCCATGGGCTGAATTTTCCTTTCAGTAGCCAAGTCATACGGCTTACCTTGGATTCTGCCAAATGCAACGACTTTGCCCCTTACGGAAAATCGAACCGGCATTCCTTCATAAAGTCTGTGTCTTTTGTACCATCGGATGCCGAGCTCACCCCCGCGAAGATCGCAGTAATTCTTATCAAGGCACTGGCGGAGTCTTTTAAGGTTGCCATGATGCCAACAAAACTCTGGCGAGCTTCTTGCCATTGTACCTGCCTCGTCGTCAAAACCTAATGTCTGTACGGGTATCCGGGTTCTCGCAGGGATTTCACTGTTTTCCCAGAGAACGGGACACTAATGAATCCCGGCCGTCTGTTCCTCCGGGGACATCTATCGCCTAATCATCCCTTTCGTGTCTCGCATAGGGTTTTCCCTGTAAACGGTCACCGACCTCTGGTCGGCGTCCACAGCCGTCAGATTACCAAACGTGAGTCTGTTTGTCACGGATTTCCTTGAAAAACCAGAGCTGAACGGTACAATGCGGTCTTGGACGTATAGAAAAGGGGCTTCGATGGGAAGTCTGCTACGAGTGAAAACGATGCTGGCGTTTGAAGAAGCTCTCAGGGTGGTTTTGAGCTCGGCTCGCGGAATGGCCGGGGAGCGGGTGGGTATCGATCAAGCGGCAAATCGCGTGTTGGCCGAGGATGTCAAGTCGGACATGGACATCCCGCCTTTCAACAAATCCGCCATGGATGGCTTCGCCTGCCGGCGGCTGGATTTGGGCCACGAGCTCCAAGTCGTTGAAACCATCCCGGCGGGGGCGGTTCCCACGCGAGTGATCGGGCCGGATCAGTGTGCAAAGATCATGACAGGCTCGGTCGTGCCGGAAGGGGCCGACTGCGTGGTGATGAAGGAATTCGTCGAAACGCCGGCGGAAGATACCATCCGCTTTACAGGCCAGCGGACCCTCGATAACGTCTGCTACAAGGGCGAGGACGTGAAAGCAGGCCAGATCGTCCTGTCCAAAGGCACGCTGTTGAGGCCGCACCATATTGCCATCCTTGCATCGGTCGGCCACACCCGGCCGCTGGTTTCAAAGACTCCGGCGGTCGGCATTATCGCCACCGGCAGCGAGCTGGTCGATCCGGCGTCGCGGCCCGAACCTTCGCAGATAAGAAACAGCAACAGCGTCCAGCTCGCCGGACAGGCCAGCGCGATGGGCGTTCCGGCGACGGATTACGGCATTGCCGAGGATACCGAGGCTGCCATTGATGCCATGTTCAAGAAAGCCGCCGAAGAGAACGACGTGGTTATTATCTCCGGCGGTGTTTCCGTGGGCGATTTTGACCTCGTCCCCGGGATATTGAAGCAGAACAACGTCGAGTTGCTGTTTGAAGGCATCGCCGTAAAGCCGGGAAAGCCTTCGGTCTTCGGCGTCGTGGCGCGGGCTTCCAGCCCGCGAAAACACGGCCATGCATGTCCCGAGCGGAGCCGAGGGAATGGCCGTGCGACAGGCTATTGCTTCGGTCTGCCGGGCAACCCGATGTCCACGTTCGTGCAGTTTGAGGTTTTGATCAAGCCTTTTCTCTATAAGCTGATGGGCCATGACTACAAGTGTCCCGATGTCCGGCTGCCTTTGGCCGAGCCGATAGAAATAAAGGCAGCGCAGAGGCTCGTCTGGTTCCCGGTGGCCATCACCGAGGCGGGGACAGTGAGGCTCATCGAATATCATGGCTCGGCCCATATCAGCTCGCTATCGAACGCTGACGGCTTGATCAGCGTCGATGTGGGCGTGGCCCGCCTTGAGAAGGGTGCGCTTGTACAGGTCAGGTTGATTTAGAAATGAGCGTGAACTATTTAAGAATCTCGGTCACAGACAGATGCAATCTGCGATGCACCTACTGCAATCCTCTGGGCGCGTGCGATTTCATTGCCCATGAGGAAATCCTGACGTTCGAGGAGATTCAGCGGCTGGTCGGGCTTCTTACCAAGTGCGGCGTCCAAAAAGTCAGGCTGACGGGCGGCGAGCCGCTGGTCAGAAAAGGGATCGCTGAGCTTGTGCGGCGGCTTGCGGGTATTTCGGGCATCGAGGAGGTCACGCTGACCACCAATGGCGTGCTGCTGGCGCCGATGGCGGCTGAGCTCAAAGCCGCCGGAGCGACGCGGGTCAATATAAGCGTCGATTCGATGGATCCGGAAACCTATCGGCAGATGACCGGCTCTGACGCGCTGCCTGAATCACTCGCGGGCATTCACAAGGCGATAGAAGTGGGCCTTACCCCCGTGAGGATCAACAGCGTCATCGTCAAAGGGTTCAACGACAGCCTTGAGCAGATTGGCGCTCTGGCGAGAATGAGCATCGATTTGCCCGTGGCGGTTCGCTTTATTGAGTATTGTCCGACGGGACCACACCCCGCTCTGCAGGACGGCTACGTGCCCAACAGCGAAGTCCGCCGCATCGTTGAAAGCGAATTTGGCCCACTTTCACCGGTCGCGAGTGGTTATAGGGACGGCCCCGCGATCTATTTCAAAATGCGCGACTCGGCGGGGACGATAGGCTTTATCAGTGGGCGCTCGTCGATGTTCTGTCAGACATGCAATCGGCTCCGGCTGACCAGCGACGGCAAGATCAAGCCATGTTTGTATGCGGCTCCTGCGTACGACCTCAAGGGGCCGCTTAGAAGCGGCGCCGGCGACCAGGAACTGCGAAACCTGCTCACGACGATAGTGCGCGGAAAAGGGCAATTTACGAGAGTGAATTCGGCTGTCGGGGAACTCAAGAAGTTCTCCATGCAGAGCATCGGAGGTTAGGATTCAAATGCGAGATCGCAAGGGCATGGTCGATGTTGGGGACAAGGCCGTCACGGCCAGGACCGCAAGAGCGTGCGGGTCCATCGTGCTCGGCGAGGCCGCATTCGAGGCCCTCAAGCAGGGCACGTGTGTCAAGGGGGACGTGCTTGCGACGGCTAAAGTCGCCGCGATTGGCGCCGTGAAATCGACGCCGGCACTGATCCCGATGTGTCACCCGATACTCATCGAAGGCGTCGATGTCGAATTTGAGTTGAACGAGGCGGATAAGTCGGTGACAGTCACAGTGACCGTCAAGTCGTCGGGCAAGACGGGGGTAGAAATGGAAGCCCTGACGGGTGCGGCGGTGGGTTGCCTTACGATCTACGACATGCTCAAGTACACCGGCAAGGCCATGACCATTGGCAGGATAATGCTGGTCGAGAAGACGGGTGGAAAAAGTGGCGATTACAAGAGGCAGGATTAGGGCGATATCGGTCTCGAAGGAAAAGGGCACGCAGAAAATCAACGTGCCCGAGGCCGAGCTCAAAGCCGACTTCGGCCTGGTGGGTGACGCCCACGCGGGCGATTGGCACAGGCAGGTCAGCCTGCTGGCCGCCGAGTCGATTGAGAAGATGGTTGCCCAAGGAGCGAAGGTCTCGCCCGGCAATTTCGCCGAGAATATCACCACCGAAGGCATCGATTTGCTCAAGCTTTCTTTGGGCAGCAGGCTGAGGCTCGGCGGCAGCGTTGAGCTGGAAGTAACGCAGTTCGGCAAGCAATGCCACAGCCGATGCGCGATCTTTGAACAGGTGGGTGACTGCGTCATGCCGCGAGAGGGCATCTTTGCGAAGGTTGCTTCGCCCGGCCGCATCCGCGTGGGTGACGTCATAGAAGTGATCGATGATTAAGACCGCGATATTGACAATCAGCGACAGTTGCGCCAAGGGCACGCGAGCCGACGTGAGCGGGCAGACTATAAAAGAGATGCTCGACGGTGGCGATTTTGAGTTGATTGAAATGGCGACCGTTCCCGATGACCAGCAAACCATCGCGGGGGTGCTGAGACGTTTTTCAGATGAGCAAGGCGCTGAGCTGGTGCTGACCACCGGGGGAACGGGGCTGGGGCCGCGCGATCTGACGCCCGAGGCGACGGCGGACGTGTGCGGACGAATGGTCCCCGGCTTGAACGAGCTTCTCCGCGCCGAAGGCTACAAAAGGACGCCTAACGCCGTTCTATCCCGCGGGGTGGCGGGCGTTCGCAAGGGCACCCTGATCGTCAACCTTCCCGGCAGCCCGAAGGGCGTCCGCGAGTCTTTGGAAATAATCCTCGGCCTTCTTCCCCACGCTGTGAAGATGATGCACGGCGGCGGACACTGACGTGAACAAGTGCATAAGGGCAAAAGGCAAAAGTGACTAAAGTGAGCTAAAGTGACTGAAGTGAACTGAAACAGAGCAGGGCGGTCTCCAACTTTAGGCACTTTAGGCCCTCCCAACTTTAGGCACTCTCTTACTCCGCCAATCCCGTGATGCGTTTCTTAACCAGATAGGCTAATATCGTTCCAACGACCAGACCAAGAACGAACCCGTACGGAAGGAAACCCGCCATCAATGCCACGAGCAGTGCGACGGAGAAATCCGCTTTGGCTGCCGATGTATCTCGAATCAGCGTCATTAAGGTCAGACTCTCAAAAAAGAGAATCACTCCCAGAATGGGCAAGGGGAAGATTTTGATGATATGTTCAAACCCTGCGCTGAAGAAGAATCCCAACAGCAGGTACAGCGACCCGTAAATGATGACCGACCCGCCCGTGCGAGCACCGAAGGTATAGTGTCCCGCCATTCCGCCGGAACCGTGGCAGGTGGGAATACCGCTCAGGAAAGGGTTGATGAGATTGATCACGGCATACGTGAGACTTATCTTGCGTGCGGTAACAGGCTTCTCAGGAAACAAGTCATGGGTAAGCTGTGCCGTTGCGAATATCGAGTTGCCCAGGGACAGGGGGATTTGCGGCAGCGCCAGCACGACAAAGCCTGTAAGAATATCAGGCAGCCTGGGCACGTGGAATTGGGGCAGGCTGAACCCGGTGCCTTGAAGTACCGCCGAGGCGTCCAGTTTGAAGACAAAGGCATACACCACGCCCAAAAGAATGACGAATATGGCCGGAGGGTACTTGCGATTGCCGACGAGAAAAATGGTCAACAGGAACGCAATCGCGGCCAATAAGCAGCCGATGGTGCCGTCCTCCATCACGTAATTCTGGAGTGCAACGGATGCCAGTTTCAGCCCCAATCCGAACTGAATCCCCCGAATGACACTTTTGGGAATTATCCGGCCAAGCCAGTCCACCAAACCGGTGACCGTTAAGATCAGCATCGTGATTCCGATGGCCAAGCCCGCCCCGTAAATGATATTTCCGCTGAGCTTCTGGGCGATCACCAGGACCGCAACGGCCTTCAACGGCTGGACGGGCATCGGCAATCCGTAGGCGAGCCCCGTCACAAGCTGCATCGCGCCGAACATAATCAGGACGCTTGCGATATCGAGGCCCGAAGCGAGAGTCATCCCCACGATCAATGGGAAATCCGTCCCGATATCCCCAAACGCGCCGGAAAACTCGTTGCGATCGAACCTCGTGCCTGCCCAACGTAACCTGGCGGCGGAGATTATTCTGTCAATGTATTTCATTTGCACCGTGGTGTTATATGCGATGTCGAACAATTGGGCAAGTTTCTCTTGAGATAACTCGCTTGGCTTGCGTCATTGTCGCCGATTTGGTGAAAAAGACTTTTGTGTTTTCGGCGATTTTGCCTATAATTTGCTGCGAAGGCCGGCGGTGTGCCGGCTAAGTATAGTCTGGGAGATTGCAGATAGAGTGGAGGACAGCTTATGGATGCCACCTTTACTTTGATCGTCAACGGTGACAAACGAACCGTCGTGACCGACCCGGCCCGGCCGCTTCTTGAGGTCTTACGTGAAGATCTGCACGTGACCGGAGCGAAGTACGGCTGCGGCGAGGGTCGCTGCGGTGCCTGTACCGTGTTGATCGACGGCAAACGTGCTCTTTCGTGCGTCACGCCCGTTTCCATCGCGGACAAGAAAACGATCACGACCATCGAGGGGCTTGCCGACGGCGACCGCCTCCATCCCGTGCAGCAGGCGTTTCTCGACGAGGGCGCGCTGCAGTGCGGCTATTGCACACCTGGTATGGTCCTGACGGCGGTAGCGCTTCTCAATGAGAATCCACGCCCCACGGACCAGCAGATCGTCGAAGGGATGAATGGCAATATCTGCCGGTGTAACGGATACACAAAGATAATGAACGCCGTCCGCCGCGCCGCGGCCAAAATCGCGGAGGTGAAATAACCATGATTAAGACAACTGCCGAAAAAAAGGTTGATTCTCAGTGTTTCGAGTTTATCGAGCAACACGATCCGCAGACGGGACTGAGCCGGCGCGCCTTCGTGCAATTATTGGGCACGGGGCTTCTGATCACTGTGACAGAGGGTGTATCCTTCGGACAACGAGGCGGCGGAGGCGGGGGCCGGTCCATCGCCGTGGCTGCACGAATTCAAGTCAATCAGGATGGCACCATCGCTGTGATGACGGGCAAGGTCGAGGAAGGGCAGGGCCCCCGAGCGCAACTGTCACAGGCGGCCGCCGAAGAGTTGCGGGTCCCCGTGGAGCGCATCCGCCTGATTATGTCCGATACGGCCCTGGTTCCCGACGACGGCATCACCGCCGGCAGCCGGACCACCCCAGGCACGGTGCCCGCCGTGCGGCAGGGCGCTGCGACCGCCAGAGAGTTGCTGGTCCGCTTGGCCGCCGAGCAGTGGAAGGCCGAAGCCGGCGCCCTGGAGGTGCGCGACGGCGTCATTACGAACAAAAAGACCAAGCAGACCATTGGCTATGGGGACTTGGCCAAGTCAAAGGACGTCGCCGAAGCCTTCAAGCAGAGTGTTTCCTCCGATGTCGTGCTCACGCCGGTCAGTGAATGGAAGACGCTCGGCACGTCGGTTCTTAGGCCGAACGGCCGGGACGTCGTGACCGGGGCGCATCACTATCCGTCGGATGTCGTTCGGCCCAACATGCTCTATGGAAAGATTCTGCGTGCTCCATCTTACGGCGCAACGCTTGAGTCGATAGACCTCTCCAAGGCCCAGGCGATGAAAGACGTATTTGTGTTTCGCGATGGCCAGTTTGTCGGATGCGCTGCGCCTTCGTCGTCCCGTGCGGCGCAGGCTTTGGACGCGATTGCCGCGACGGCGTCATGGAAGACAACGCCTCAGCCGTCGGACAAGGAAGTCCACTCCTACCTCAAACAGCACGCTCGAACCGGCGGAGGGGCGCGTCCCCAAACCAGAGGCTCCAGCGACAGCGTGCTTGCCAGTGCGAGCAAGGTCCTTAACGAAACCTATACCCTGGCCTACGTCCAGCATACGCCGATGGAGCCGAGGGCCGCGATAGCGGAATGGAACGACGGCAAGCTGACCGTCTGGTCTGGTGTTGACGGTCCCCAGCGTGTGCAAGGCGACCTGGCTGGGGCTTTGCAGGTTTCGTCCGACCGCGTTCGCGTGATTGTGCCGGATATGGGCGGCGGGTTCGGGGGAAAGCATTCGGGAGAGGCGGCGGAAGAAGCTGCGCGCCTGGCCAAAGCGGCGGGCCGGCCGGTGGCGGTGCATTGGACGCGGGCCGAGGAGTTCACCTGGGCCTATTTCCGCCCGGCGGCTGTCATCGAGTGCAAGGGCACCTTGGATGCGAAGGGCTCACTCATTGCCTGGGACTTCACCAATATCAACGCCGGCGGAGCCGCCATAGATACGCCCTACAATATCCCCAACACGCGAATCCTCTCGGCGGGCTCCGATTCGCCTTTGCGCCAGGGCTCGTACCGGTGCCTTGCCGCAACGGGCAATAACTTTGCACGCGAATCGTTCATGGATGAGCTTGCAGTGGCGGCAGGGGCCGATCCGCTTGCCTTCAGACTTGCTCATCTGGAAAACTCTCGCATACGAACCGTCCTTGAGACGGTTGCCAAGCACTTCGATTGGGCCGCGCGAAGGAAAAAAGTCACGGCTGAGATCGGCGTCGGGCTGGCCTGCGGGACGGAGAAGAATTCCGTCGTTGCGGCGTGCGTCGAAGTCCGTATAGATCGCAAACGGGGCGAGATCAAAGTCAATGAAGTCTGCGAAGCCTTTGAATGTGGTCCCATCCAGAATCCCGCCAACCTGCTTTCGCAGGTGCAGGGCTGCATCGTGATGGGCCTGGGTCCGGCGCTGCGGGAAGAGATGTTGTTTGAGGACGGAAGGATTTTGAACGCTGGCTTTGCGAAGTACTTGGTGCCGCGTTTTGAAGACGTGCCTAAGATCGACGTCCATCTGGTCAACAAGACCGACATCCCCTCGGCCGGGGGAGGCGAAACGCCGATTATTGCCATTGCCCCCGCCATCGGGAACGCCGTCTTTGCGGCGACCAGGATTCGTCTGCGCTCCATGCCGATGGAAAATGCCCTGCGAAGGGTGACCGGCGGATAGTGTCCGGTGACTGTTTGCCTTACGGCGTCACTACAAACAATTATCAGCCGCCAATCAGCGATAGCGTTTGGGAGAACATAGATGGTTAGAGACCACGGCTCGGTAGATATTCACCAAAGAGTCCTGGAATTCATCGACAGCGGGCGGCCTTTTGTTGTGGCCGTGGTCCTGAGCGCCGAAGGCTCAACGCCCCGCGAGGCGGCGGTCAGGGCCGTCATCGACCAAACCGGCAAAATCTATGGCACAGTTGGGGGCGGCCTTGTCGAAGCCGAAGCGCAACGCCGCGCGATCGAGGTCTGTCGAACGAAACGTCCGGAGGTCTTCGAGATGCGCTTCCAGGGGGCCGGCAGGGCCGATGACATGCCGATTTGCGGCGGCTCAATGAGGATTCTTTTGGATCCGACGGCGGCAAAGGACAAAGCGTGCTTTGCCCAGGCCGTCGAGGCCGCCCGGCGGCGACAGCGAGGGGTCATGCTGACCACGGCGCGCAGCGCTAAGCACGTCGAGGTTACATCTGTGTGGTTTCCAGCAGACCAGATCCCGGCGGACGTCCCTTTTCCGGGCGCCGACAACGTTCGTTCGTGTTTGGCCCGTGAAACGCCGCAGCTTTTTGTCGAGACTTCCGGCAGTCCAAAGGCCGTCACTGAAGTTCTTGTTGAGCCGATGATTCCCAAGCCTCTCCTGCTGATCGCCGGCGGAGGGCACGTTGGCCAGGCTGTTGCACTTGCGGCTGATATCGTCGGCTTCGATGTCACCGTCGTTGATGACCGGCCCGAATTCACCGACCCGGCTCTCTTTCCGCCACAGGTAACGACACTCTGCGGCGATATTCCAAAGGAAGTCGCTGCTCTCTCGGCCCCGGGCCAGACGTATATCGTGATCGTCACCCGGGGGCACAAGCTCGACGCTGCGACCTTGGAAGCGTGCGTCCATGCGCCGGTGGCGTATATCGGCATGATTGGCAGCAAGCGCAAGGTGGCTCTGATTCATGAGAATTTCGTCGAGTCGGGCCTGGCGAGCCAAGAGGAATTCGACCGGGTCTTCAGCCCCATCGGCCTGGATATCGGAGCGGTGACGGTGCCCGAAATCGCCGCGAGTATCACGGCCGAGCTGATTGCCGTCCGACGAAAAGGAGCGGCTCACAGAGCCGGGTCGAGCCATCCCCAAAGCCTTCGGCTTTGAGGCTGCCACCCATCAGAGGAAAAGCTATGATCTGCGCGATCGTTCTTGCCGCCGGGCGGTCCAGCCGGATGGGTGTTCAGAAATTACTCTTGCCCTTCGGCGGAAAGACCGTCATTTCGCATATTGTCGATCAGCTTTTGGCCAGTGCCGTTGACAAAATATTCGTGGTTACGGGCCATCAGCCCGAGCGAATCAGTGGGGAATTGTCCCAGCACTTATTGGCTGGGACCCGCTTGGCACCCCCGGTCCCGGATTTACCGGGTGCCCCGCTACGTTTGCCCCCCCCCGAGGGCGAGCCAATAAGTGCTGGGCGTGTCTCCATTGTGAACAATGCCGACTATGAGTCCGGGATGCTCTCGTCGGTGCGCTGTGGTCTGCGCGCGCTGCCCAGCACTTATTGGCTGGGCAGCGCTTCTGATCAGCGCCCCAGATTTACTCCGCGCGGCGCTGGTTTTGGTCCCCCCGGGGCCGAGCCAATAAGTGCTGGGTGTCACGCCGTCTTGGTTGCGATCGGCGACCAGCCTTCAATCAGCACCGGGCTTGTCAATCTAATGATTCGGTCTTTTGCCGCCACCGACAAAAAGATTCTCGTGCCCTGCTACGAGGGCAAACGCGGGCACCCGATTTTGTTCTCTGCACTGTATCGCGAGGAAATCCTGACGCACTACGATGACGTTGGCTTGCGAGGGCTCCTGCACGCCCATCCGGACGAGGTCTTTGAGCTAACTGTCTCAAGTTCCTGCGTGCTCTCGGACATGGATTATCCCGACGACTATCGGCGTGAGCTGGCAACTGGTGATAGGTAATTGTTTGTAGTGACGCCGTAAGGCGTTGCCTTCAAATGCCCTTACGGGCACGCTACAAACACTCGCCAGTTGCTATCGAAGATCCGGCTTTTCTTAGACGAATTCACCATTCACCATGCGCCAGAACGAGCGCAAGCCGCCCAATCCACACGAGGCTTCAAGGCGTGACGGTGACAACGATCCGACGGTAGCTGTATAGATTCGGATCGCCGTCGTCTTTGAGTTCGAGAATTACGTGAATTTCTCTTGCCTGATCGACCTCGGGGGCGATGAAACTTGCTTGTGGCTGCTGGCTGCCTTGAATATCCACGGTGCCGGGATAAGTACCCGCTTCACGATACACGAACCAATGGTAGGAGAGGTTATCTTCGTCCGGGTCGTTACTGCCGGCGGCGCTGAGTTTTACCGTTTCTGCCGCTTTGACATTCATCTTCACCACCGCCTTGCTCGTGTCATTGTCAAAAGCCGCCACAGGATTATGGTTAGCCGCCTCGAACGTCTCGGCGACGCACCAGTCCATTCGGGCCGCGAAGTCATGCTGATAAGCCTCGCGCCATCGCCAGATGGTCGCCTGATCGGACGTATATTCGATGCCGTTTTCGGCGACGACGGTGTCCTGCGAGCCTCTGGCGTTCGTCCATATCGGGCGCGTCTCAGCGTACGTCTGGCAGAGAACGTAGCGTCCGCCCCAACTGCCGTACGACGGACTGGTCCGGCTGCCCAATCCGTTGTTGACAAGACCGATGAACGATGGTGTATCACCCTCCATGATGAATTTCAGTTTCGGATAGAGCGATCCGAGGGGCCCGTGGCCGTCGATGATGTTCTTCTGGAGCCACGGGTTATCGACCAGCTCGAATTTGTGAAACGGGCTGTTCTTATACTGGCGGTCGCCGGAAATACCCGTCCAGGTGGCCTTGTAGTATTCGTGGTGGCCCACTTCGCTGGGCGAGACGATGTAAAACAGCCTGGGAAACGTGATGCGCATCCAGCGTCCCGAATCGTCCTGGTCCGAGATCGTATAGACGCGCAGCTTCGAGACGAACGTGTCCAGCTCTTGCGGGCTTCGATTGTTCTTGACGTCCCAAAGCGCCTGGGCCAGGCAGTTAGGCCCGCCCCAGACACTGACCCAGATGGGGCGCTCGTCGGGCATATCGACGACTTCAATGATATGGCGTGAGCCTTCGGAGCTTTTGCCCGCCCCGACGCCGGCCATGCCGAACTCAGGCAGCCCGGCCTTGGTGACACTCGACAGGTGCTGTGCGGTGGGGTACTCCTTCTCGTGCTTCAGCAGATTCTCGCGAACCTCGCCGTAAGCCTTAACCCGCTCGCGGATCTTGTCAGGACGGACCTTGTCTCTGAGCCAGACGGACGTCGTGGCGATCAGGCCCTCGATGTCGTATTCGTTCGCATAGACCAGAAAACGCACCATCGACTCTTCATCGTCAGGCTCATTCGTAATGTCCGTCAGAACGATCACGCGCGGTTTGCCGAGAGGTTCGAAGGACGCCTTCTGTTCGCCCACGCATGTTTGGGATACCGTCATCGCTGCCAGGACGGCGAACATGTATTTCGTCAGGGCTCGCTCTGCATATTTTGCGGCCATGTTTTTGTCCCTGCCTTCAAATCTGGATGAGCTTGGTGTAGGGGTGCTCGCTGATGTGAAGTGCTTTGAGGAGTTTCTTGCTGATTTGCTGTTCGAGTCTCGCGGCGGCTGATTTCGTCAGGCCCGCGAGAGGTATTTGCCCGCCGGCGTACGTTTTATGCCCTCCACCGGTACCTCTTCTGCCCACAACGCGATGGACGAGCTTGTTAGCTTCAAGAGATTCATCGGATGTTCTGACGGATATGAGGATTTTCTCATCACGCAGACCATAGCACATCGTACAGTTTACATCGTCGTCCCGGAGGAACAGGTCTGCGACCTCGCCGATCATATCAAGATTTTCCACGGGTCCGAGGTCCGTGATGATCACGCCGTTCTGATAGACGCGAGCGTTCTTCAACGCCTCTGTCAGCATCTGGAAGTATTCCCGGTTGACGCGCCCGCGCTGTATCTGGCTGAGCACCCGCTTGTTGGCTAAGGGATACAAGTAATAGATGGCGTCCATATCGGCTTTGGTGGCCTCTCTGCCCAAGTCCTGCGTGTCGGACCGAATACCATAAAGCAATGCCGTCGCCAGCGGCGTCTCAAGGGTCGCGTTGAGGTGCTCCAGGTATTCGCATAGGATTGTGCTGGTCGAGCCGTAGTCTCTGCGAATGTCGGTGAATCTGCACTTTCGCGTGGCCTGCCGCACGGGATGGTGGTCGATGACAATGTCGGGCAAAACGTCGGCCGGGAATGAGTTGTTGCCCGTTCCGGGCTGTGTGTCCACCATGCAGGCCAGGTCGAATTTCACCGGATCAATTTCTCCGAGCGGACGCAGATTCAGGCTCAGATATCGTACCATCGCCCTGTTCTCGGCCCGACCGACCGTGCCGCCACAGGCAATCGTGCACTGAGCCTCGGTCTGGCTGTTGGCTATCTTGCGAAGCCCCAGGGCCGATGCAATCGAATCCGGGTCGGGGTTGTCCTGCATCACGATCAGAACGGAATTCGCTTCTTTGAGCAAACCGACGAGCGAGCCCACTTTTTTTCTGGTCTTGCGATGTGCGTTCATCTGCAACAGAATACAAAGTCTGCCCTGAGAATTCAAGGGTCCTTGACGCGATTGCGTTCGGGGCGGGATAGGTATGGCCTTTGTGCATGAATAGCCTGCTAAGAAATGCGCTTATCGCCTTCGGGCTGCCGGCAGGCAAAAGTGACTAAAGTGACTAAAGTGACCTAAAGTGACTAAAGTGAGCCAAAACAGGCTAGCGCCGTCTCCAACTTTAGGCACTTTCAACTCCTTGGCATCGGCGCTTGACTTGGCGAGCATCGCGCCGTATCTTACCGTTGTTGGCTTGGATACCGGATACTCGCGGAGCATCGAGCATCGAGAATCGAGAATCCAGTATCGAGAATCGAGCGTCCAAACTGGATAAGGAGTAGCAAGCAATGCCTACACAACTAACCCGTCGTAATTTCCTTCGTAGCGCCGCCTGGGGCGGAGCAGGGCTGGTCATTCTGCAAAACAGCCGGCTGGTGCGCGGCACACAGGCCAACGAAAAATTGAACATCGCCGGGATCGGTGTTGGCGGGCGTGGTGCCGCCGACATCGACGGCGTGGCCGGCGAGAACATCGTCGCCCTGTGCGACGTTGACCAGACGCATGCGGCCAAGACCTTCGAGCGGTTCCCCGATGCCAAGCGGTACACGGACTTTCGCAAGATGCTCAATGAGGTACAGAACGAGATCGACGCCGTAGTTATTGGCACGCCCGACCATACGCACGCCCCGGCGGGGGTCATGGCCATGAAGCTCCACAAGCACTGCTATTGCGAAAAACCGCTGACGCACACCATTTATGAGGCCCGCATGATGGCGGATCTGGCTCGACAGAACAGGCTCGTGACGCAGATGGGCACGCAGATTCACGCCGGCAACAACTATCGCCGGGCGGTCGAGCTGGTCCAGAGCAACGCTATCGGGCAGGTGCGCGAGGTCCATGTGTGGCTGGGGGCCGATTTCGCCGGGCCGCCGACGCCGACGGACATGTCCCAGCCTGATGCGCCCTCGGACCGCCCGCCGGTGCCGGAGTCGCTGGATTGGGATCTCTGGCTGGGGCCCGCCGCCTACCGGCCGTACCATCCGGAATACGCTCCGTTCAAATGGCGCTACTGGTGGAACTTTGCCAACGGCCTGCTCGGTGATTTCTTCTGCCACTACTGCGACCTGGCGTTTTGGGCGCTGAACCTGCGGCATCCCACCAGCATCGAGGCCCAGGGGCCGGTCCACCCTGAAAGTGCGGCCAAGTGGACGATTGCAAAGCAGGAGTATCCGGCCCGCGGCGAACTGCCGCCGGTGACTTTGACCTGGTACAGTGGCGGCGCCTATCCGGCGCGCGTAAAAGAGGACAATATTCCGCACTGGAATAGCGCGGTGCTGTTTGTCGGCTCGGACGGAATGCTGATTTGCGATTACAACAAGCACCAGCTTCTGCCTGTTGAGAAATTCCCCGGCTTCCAGCCGCCCGCCCCGTTTATCCGGGCTTCCATCGGCCACCACCGCGAATGGGTCGAGGCCTGCAAGACGGGCGGGCCCACCACATGCAATTTCGACTATTCAGGTGCGCTGACCGAGGCGGCGCTGCTGTGCAACGTCGCCCTTCGCACCGGCAAAAAGATCACCTGGGATGCAGGGAACCTCAAGGCCGTTGGCTGCCCCGAGGCTGATGCCTTCATCCGGCGGAAATACCGTGAAGGCTGGACGCTTTAGAATGACCAACGGTATGGGAGAATTCTCGGGGGCAGGGCAGGAGAAAGGTTTATGACTCAACTGAACAAGGAGCAATCGAAAATGATATCCAGACGCACGTTTTGCCGCTCGGCGATAGCGACGGCTGCGGCGATACACTTGGCCGGACCATTCGCCGGAGCATCACAGAGTAAGGATAAAGTCAAGTTTTACAAGAACCTCGGGCACGGCCATATCGGCGTCAAGGCCAACCAGCAGCAGGCGCTGGATTATGCCGTCAAGTATGGTTTTGCCGGTATTACCCCGAATCCCGGCGAATTCGAGAAAAAGTCCACCGCCGAGGTCCGCGAATGGGTTGCGGCCATGAAAGACAAGGGCGTTCGCTACGGCGCCGGCGGCCTGCCGGTCGAGTTCCGCGGGGACCAGGACCGGTTCAAGAGCGACCTTTCGCGGCTGCCGGAGCAGGCGGGCCTCTTGAAGCGGTTGGGCGTCGAGCGCGTCGCTACCTGGATCATGCCCGGGCACAACGATCTGACGTACTTGCAGCATTTCGAGCTGCTGAAAACCCGCTTCGGCGAAGTGGCGAAGGTGCTCAAAGACTACGACATCCGCCTGGGTCTGGAGTTCGTCGGGCCCAGAACCTCACGGGCGCGGTTTCGTTTTCCCTTCTGCTGCACCCAGATCGACATGATGGAGCTGGTCAACGCCATAGGCGCGCCCAACGTGGGGCTTCTGCTCGATAGCTGGCACTGGTACACGTCGCATGGAACGGTGGACGAGCTGCTTCGGCTCTCGAACAAGGACATTGTCCACGTTCACGTCAACGATGCTCCGAAGGGTATCGACGTCGATCAGCAGGTCGATAACCGGCGAGCCTTGCCGGTGACCACCGGCGTGATCGATATGAAGGGGTTCATCAACGCTCTCGTGAAGGTCGGTTACGATGGTCCCGTTGAATGTGAGCCCTTCGACCAGGAGCTCCGCAAGATGGATAGCGGCGCAGCCCTGCAAAAAACCGTTGACTCGCTGAATCGCGTGTGGGGCCTGATGAATAGTGAATAGTGAATGTTTGTAGTGTGCCCGTAAGGGCATTTGAAGGTAACGCCTTACGGCGTCACTACAAACAATTACCAATCACCAGTCACCACTTTGAGAAAATGGGGAGGTCTTTTACAATGACGGCCAAAACGTTTTCCAGAAGGGCATTTCTCGGACAAACGATGTCGTGGGGTTCCGCGCTCTCGCTGAGTGCATTGGCTCTTAGTGCAGGCGGTTACGGCCTGACACCTGCCGCTTCGGCGCGGGGGCGCAAACCGAACTTCCTGATTATCATTGCCGATGACATGGGCTTTTCCGATGCCGGCTGCTATGGCGGCGAAATCCGGACGCCCAATATCGACCGGTTAGCGGCGGGGGGGCTGCGGTTCACTCAGTGCTATTCCACCGGCCGGTGCTGGCCTTCGCGCACGTCCCTCCTGACGGGCTATTACCCCCAGCAGGTTCGCATGGATCCGCAGCAGGGGCGCCTCCCCGCCTGGACGCGGGTGATCCCGCACTATCTCAAACCGCTCGACTACCGGTGCTACCATTCGGGCAAATGGCACCTGAGCGGTGCGCCGAAGGCCGTCGCCGACGGAGATTTTGACCATTCCTACATCATCCATGACCACAACCGCTTCTTCGCACCCAAGAACCATGAGCTGGACGACGTCACGCTGCCCCCCGTGGAGGAAGGGACGGACTTCTATCTCACAACCGCCATCGCGAGTCACGCCTGCGACTTCCTCAAGGAGCACGCGAGCAAACACAAGGACAAACCTTTTTACTGTTATCTCGCTTTCACCTCGCCCCATTTCCCACTCCATGCGATGCAGAAGGATATCGACCGGTATCGGGACCGTTACCTCGAAGGATGGGACGTGATACGCAAACGAAGATGGGAGCGTTTGCATAAGATGGGCGTCGTTAACTGCGATCTTCCGGCGCGGGAGCCGGACGTGATTCCAAGCTGGAATTTTTCTAAGGACCAATTGAACGAGATGATCGGTCCGGGCGAGGTGGACCGCGCTATCGTCTGGGACACGCTGAGCGAGCAGCAGAAGAGATTTCAGGCGACCAAGATGGCGATTCACGCGGCGATGATCGACCGCATGGACCAGGAGATCGGCCGCGTGCTCGAACAGGTTAAGAGGATGGGCGCCTACGAGAACACCGTTGTCTTTTTCGTTTCGGATAACGGCGCCAGCGCCGAACAGATAATCCGCGGCGACATGAATGATCCGTCTGCTGCGCCCGGGTCGGGCAAATCCTACTTGTGCCTTGGGCCGGGCTGGTCGAGCTCGTCCAACACCCCGTTTCGCCTGCACAAGTCCTGGGTGCATGAGGGCGGCATTTCGTCGCCTTTGGTTGTGCATTGGGGGGCGGGCATCAAGGCCCGCGGCGAGCTGCGTCACGATCCGTGTCACTTTATTGATATCGTGCCGACCGTCCTCGACCTGGCGGGAGGGGCCGACTTTTCTTCGCAGTGGAATGGCGAGGTCGCGCCGCCGCTTCCGGGAACGAGCCTTACCCCCGCCTTCACCAAAGACGGCGCCGTCAGGCACGAATTCATCTACTTTCATCATATCGACAACCGGGCCATCCGCGTCGGCGACTGGAAACTCGTGGCCAAAGGGCAAGGCGGCCCGTGGGAACTGTACGATCTGAAGACCGACCGCTGTGAAGCGAAGAACCGGGCCGCTGATTATCCCGACAAAGTCCGCGAGATGTCAACGCTGTGGCAGAAGTGCGAAGACGGGTTCAGGGCGCAGGCGGGACCGCCACCTGAAAAGAAACCGCGGCAACGTAAAAAAGTGACAATTGACCAATGACTATTGACTATTTGTACGCAATCTCCCAGCCGATATTTGCGGGTCGTTCATTAATCAATAGACAATAGTCAGTATTTAATTCATCAAAGGTCGTATTGCGGCACTTTGAGCGTTTCGCCGCTCTTGAGCGCCGACTGGTGCGCGACGATGCCCGGCACAGTCATTGCCAGAGCGGCATAGATGTTCACCAGCGGCTCGCGATCCTGCAGGATGGACGTGATGAACTCATCGGTCAAATATCCGTGCGAGCCGCCATGTCCACCGGCGGGCACGCCGGGAGGAAGTGCCGGCCGGACCATGTCGGGAAGCTCTTTGACCGAGCCGTGATATTCCGTGCCGTCCATCCAGCCCCGCTCGCCGAACACGCGGCCCTGCTCGACGACAAGACCGTGAATCCCCTTGCACATGAGCATTCGCGATGAGCCGCCCTCGCTGGTTTGAAACAGCGCGACCTCGTCGGTAAATGGATTGTTGTACTTGTTCGCCCCCGGTTTGTTTTGAGGGAATCCTGCGTTAAAGCCGGCACACGAGACGGACGTGAAGCGTTTGCCTGAGACACCGATGTAGTAGGCCGTCGAGTGGGTCGGGTACCACAGAGGCGGCGAGCCGATCCGCCAGCCTTTGAAGGAGTCGATGGGCGTGGCGATGTAATGATAGTACTCTCCCTCGGAGTAGATGAGCCGCCCGAATCCGCCGGCTCGATAGACTTGGCGCATGGCGTAGCAGTCGGGCCGGAAGTAGCTCGTCTCAGCCATCATGTACTTCAAGCCGGTTTTCCGCACCGTCTCCAGAAGCTTCTCGGCCTCTTCGATGGATCCGAAAGTGGCCGGCACGGCGCTCATCACGTGCTTGCCGTGGTTGAGCACGTCCATGCAGTGCCGCGGGTGGCTCGGCGCATCGGTCGCAACGAAGACCGCCTCGATCTTCGGGTCTTTGACCAGCACTTCCAGCGACTCGTAGGACTTGTCGCACCGGCAGGCTTTCATCAGCCCTTCCCGCCGTTCGGCAATTAGATCACTGACGGCGACGACCTCGACGTTCGGATGGTCCTGGAAGCCGAAGGCCGCCCCGAATTTGCAGACGCCATAGCCGACGATGCCGACGCGCACCTTTCGGTCGGAGACCGGCTGCCACGGTTTGGCTGCTTCTTTCGCCTGCGCGGCGACCGCCTGTGCGGACAATCCCCCGGCCATAAGCGTCCCCAGCGAGACCTGCCCGAGCTTCCCAAGAAAATCGCGGCGGTAAATGGTGTTCTCTGACATCGGCTGACCTCCTTTTATTCGTATATCGTATGTCGCCTATCGACCGATGATCGCATAAGTCACACGTGCACAAGTACATAAGTCTTATGCTGTCATGCTCTCATGCTCTCATTTCACATTCGGCCATTCTACTACGCATGGAATCTTCGCGTCAATGTCGCTGCGGTCGGGATAACGTCAAGTACTATTTGTAACTTCAGTTTTGTGCCGCACGGTGCAGGTCGCCGATGCACATGGCGGCGTTGCGCATGCTCAGGGCGAAATCCTTCCAGGGGTTACCGAACTGTCCGCTCTGGGGAAGGTTCTCAAGGGCCGCATCGAGATATTTCTTATCCCCGGTTTTCAGATACATAAAGCTGTGGGCTTGGGCGGTGACGCCGCCTTTTTTGCCGCCTACAATCAGGCGATCAGCCGAGTCCTTGAGATATGCAAGTGCGGCCTCGTCGCCGGACATTTCGTAGTATTTGCGCATCCCTTCGAGAAAAATTCCGGCCTGGAAGCTCAGATTCAGCTCTCGCCCTTCGTGCACGCGCAGGACGTTGGCGGCGCGCTCGATCCACTTCTTCTCGCCGGTCAGCATGTGACCTTGATAGCAGAAATCCATGATCATCCCCGGACCTCGCGGCTGCCCGTAATCATCATCGGCGTACGTCCAGCGATAACAGTAGTCCAGAACCATGTTGGCCACGTCGAGCGAACGGTGGTCTCTCAGGAAATACCACCGTTCGATGACTTCGGCGATCTTGTGGTGGTTGAACAAGTTCGAGACATAGACTTTTGCCGTTCTGTAATCACTCGAATCCGTCGGATCGATGCGCACGTGGTCGGTGGGCGGGCAGTAGCGGCAGCCGCCTGCTAAATGCTCCTTCTCGCTGTAATGCACGACGTGGACGTCGGCGACGTGCAGAGCGTGCGCCTCGAAATTATCGAAATATTCCGGGTTGCCGGTCCGCATGAACTGAATGCACATCATGTGGGGATAGCCGTAGTAGTTGCCGTCCCAGGCGATATTCTCCCGCGTGTTGACGCCGGGCGTCCAGACGTAATGAACGCTGTCGCCGAACCCTAAGAATCCGTAGGAATCCGTGGTAACGCCCTTGATGGTTCGGGAATCCCGGCATGCCTGGCATCTGCGGTTGGCCGATTCGAAGGCCTCATCGAATTTCGCAACCTTGCCGGCAAACGGTCCGTACAGCTCATCGCCGCCTGCTTCGCAATAATCCCCCAGTGCGTGTGTGTCGCGGCAGTACCACTTCGAATCCGCAAAGGGCCGAAGCGGCTTCTGAAGCCCTGCGAACGTGCTCTTGAGCTTGTCGGTGTCCATGGCCCCTGCGCTAAAGTGCAAACGCACTTCGTGCGTTCGTGCCACGCCTGTGTAGATCTTGAGAGGCTCCGGATGCCGGGAGGGATAGAGCCCCACCCTGACCATTCCGCTGGCGGTCAGCTCGACGGACTTGGGATGAAGCTGCCAGAACCATTTGGCGCCTGCGCCTATTGCCTTCTGCTCATCCGAAAGGCAGCCCCAGCCAATCGTATCAGGTTTTGTTTGTTTGCCGTTTCCTTTGCCATTAACTGCGCCTCCGAAGACGTGCTCGTTTGAGCTGGCTTGGTATATGAATGCCTCGGGAGCATCGGCAAGGCTGGCCCGTTTCGTTGCTCCGTCCTCGGCGCCAAATGCGCATCTGCCGTTGCGGATGGTCGTCGGCAGCTCCAGCAGCAAAGCGCCCAGCGGTATGAAATCCGCGTCTTTTCCCTGGCGATTGATGAGGGTCACGACCGCCCGAACCTCCGCGCTGCCGGCATAGGCATAAAGGCGGCAATCGAAGTCGAATTTTCTTTCGCCCACGGCGTTCTTGAACGAGCCGGTTGCACGAAGGACTACGTGCAGCGGCCCTTTTTCCTCCAGTGTCACTTTCGCATCAGGGTCGAGCGACGAAAGATACTCGGTCCCATTGACCTGAATGCACAGGCCTCGCTGATGGGTCTCGATAATCTGCTTGTCGCCGAGCGTTGCACTATCGATGACGTTAAAACCGTTCTTGCGCACTTCAAAAATTAGCGCGCCGGTATCAACAACAAAGCGGTCGTTTGTTTCTTCGACTTTGATAGTTTTGTTCGGGATGGGGGCTTTGCTGGCTGTCGCCAGAGTCACCGATGACTTACCGTTTGCGGGGCAGTCGCTTTGAAAGATAAGATGGACCCAGCGAAGCGTGCTGTCGTCCCACCACTTGTTGACGGCAAGTATCTCGGCGGGGATGGTTTTGCCATCCTGCAGAAGGAAAAGCTCGTCGGTGGACTTTATCCTTCCCTTGGGAAGCGGAACGCCGATTGTAACCCATTCACCTGTCCGGCTCACTCCGGCCCTCTCGGTCATGGTCAAAGTGACAAGCTCCGGGGCCGCGAGCGATGCCGCGTCGCTTGAGCTGAACATCAGAGCCAACATAACAAGAGCGGTCCGTGTCACTGCTCTCATATCCTCTGCTCCTTCCGTTACCTTATCTGTCGCGTCCCGCTGCCGCGGCCGCACACACTACAGGTGCCAGGGGGAACGCATCGAGCGCGTGAGCATGCGATTGGCCTGGTCGTCGTCGATGAATCGCTCGGCCGCTGGGTCCCAGCTTAGCTTGCGCCCCAGACGCATGGCGATATCGCTGAGGTGACACACGGTATCCGTGCGGACCGCCGAATCGATGGATGAAACCGGGGTCGCGCGCGTTGCGACGCAATCGAGGAAGTTCTGCGAATGGTCATTGCTCAGCGGCAAATGGATTTCGCCGGGGCCGATCGTCTCATCCAAAAGGGCCTTCGGATGGGCGTCGATGGCGCCGCGCTCGACGAAGACCCAGCCGTCGGAGCCTTCAAAAAGGACGCCTTGTTTCTTTTTTTTGTTATCGACGAAATTCAACGTCACGCCGTTGGCGTACTTGATGGTCATGTCCCACCCGACGGCGCAGTCGTAAAGGCCGTCCTTTGGGAATTCGCCTGTACCTTCGACCTCGACCGGGCCGGTCGCGTCGGCATCGTTGCCCCACTGGGCGATATCGACGTGGTGAATACCCCAGGTGGTCACCCAACCGAGCGAGAAATTGCTGACGTGCCCCCAATTGCCGCACGAACCCATGACGCCCTGCGTGTAGGGCATCCAGCGGGCGGGTCCGACCCACATTTCATAGTTCAGCTCAGGGGGGACGCGCGAGGGCCGGTACGAGTCCACGGCCCGGCTGGCGGGTGTAGAGGCGATGATTCGCCGGAGCTTCCCGATACGGCCGTTGCGGACCAGCTCGCAGGCAAAGCGGAAATTGCGGTCTGAACGCTGTTGCGTGCCAAACTGAAAGACACGCTGGTACTGCGTAATGACCCGGCGCAGGGCGATGTTCTCCTGCACGCTCAGGCCCAGCGGCTTCTCAAGGTAGATGTCCTTGCCGGCCCACGCGGCCTCTATGGATTGTAGAACGTGCCACTGGTCGGGACTGGCAATCAGGACGGCGTCGATATCCGCGCGGGCCAGCAGGTCGCGGTAGTCTCCATAGGCCGCACAGTCCTGATTGCCATACTGCGCGTTCACGATGCCGCGGGCCTCGTTCAGACGCTTGCCATCAACGTCGCAGACGGCCAGCATCGCGCAGCCGGGCCGGCCCATCAGGCTCCGCATGACCTGTTTGCCGCGCCCGCCTGTTCCGATAGTGCCCATCGTGACGCGATTGCTCGGCGCGACGGAACCGGCCTGGCCCAATGCCGATGAAGAGACGGCGTAGGGAAGTGCAAGCAGACTCATACCGCTGGCGAGGAACTCTCTGCGGCTCAATGCTCTTTTCTGGTTCACGTCCATTCTCCTTTTTTCGCAAGCGAGCGCGGCGCTACCTTGCCCGTTTGTAGCCCTGCGCGCCGATGTCCTTTGCCCTTGCATCCTTGATGGTGACAAGTCCCTCCTTCAATGCGGCGGGATCGATGTCCAGTTGCACCTGATAAAGGCCGTCTTTTTCGGCGGCCGGCAGCGTCGGTTTGCGCGATCCGTCCAGGTTGTGCCAGGCGTTGTGAGAAAACGTGAATGTTTCAGGCGCAGTGCCTGGCCCGACGTTCACGAAATCTCGTATCCGTGAATTATAGATGATCAAATTGTCCTCGAAAACGCCGTCGTGGCAAGGCCGAAAGCGAGGGTCCTTCGTCTCCTGCAATATTCTCAGTATCCAGTTTTCCGGGCAGACGATGGTGTTGTGATGCACGTACCCGCCGTCGGCTGTGACCCAGGCTATCGGCGCCGGGCTGCCGATGAACCGGTTGCCCGCAATCGTGATGTTCTTAGCTTCGTAGTCGCCCACTTTCGGACGGAAGAATTGCAGCCCCGTGCTGCCCCCGAGATTGATGCAGCGCTCGCCCGCGTTCTTGAAAAGGCAGGTCTGAACGAGGACGTTTTCTGTGCCGCCCTTGAGCTGCACGGCGTTGGACTGGGAAAAACCCTCGCGCCCGACGAAGGTGCAATCCTCGATGACGCCCTGATGGCAGCCCACCATGTCGATGCCGGAGCCGCCCCAACCTTCGAAATAGCACCGCCTGACCGTAAAATGATCCACGCCGGACATCTTCAGTGCGTCGTGATTACCTTCCGGGCCGGTCTGCAAAATAGTCACGTTTTCAAGCGTGATGTGATGTGCGGGGGTTTCAAACGACCCGCCGTCGTCGATGTTGATACCGTTGCCGGGAAAGCCTGTGACCTTGAGGTTTCGCAAAATCAAGTGGCTGCAATCAGCCAGATGAATTGCCTGCCCGCCACCCGCGAAGCAGGCGGGGTCATTTGGATCGGCCCCCCGGATTACAATCGGCGCCTCTTGCATCCCGGCGGCTCCCTGCACGTAGATATTTCCCTGAAAGGTGCCTGGCGCCAGGACGATGGTTGTACCCGGCGTAAGCTCACGGACGACGGCCTGGAATTGCGAAGAATCGCGAACGAGGACTTCAGCCGCCTTGAGCCCCCGAGGCCCGGCCGCGTTCATCAGCACTATGCAAGCAAGAACCGCTGTACGTTTCATATGATGCGGATTATATCAGGTGCATGTTACCTTGGGAATAACACGTGCAAATGACGTTAGTAGCGGTTGATTTTAATTTTCTCGTCTTTGAGCTCTTCGCGAGGGAGCGGCTCTCTGGTTTCTGCGGGGTATCCGATGGCAATGATTGATTGGACCTTCACGTGCCTGGGCATATTCAGCACGCCTTTGATATAGTCCTCGGACGTCACTTTATCATCGAACATCCGGTTCCTTATCTGGATCCAGCAACTGCCCAGGCCGATGGACAGGGCAACCATCTGGACGAGAATCGAGGCAATCGAGCAGTCCTCAACCCACACGTCGCTCTTGTCGCCGTCGGCACATATAACGACGCCCAGCGCCGCCCCCGCAAGAAACTTGGCCCCGTGCGGTTTGGCCAGGGCCAGCTTCCTGAGAAGCTCGCGCTGATCCACGAAGACAAATTCCCACGGATCGATGTTCCTCGACGAGGGCGATCTCAACGCAGCTTCCTTGAGTATCTCGATCTTCTGCGGCTCGATGGGCCTGTCTGTAAAGTTCCTGATACTCCGTCGGGCTCTAAGCAGCTCAATCATTCCTGTCACCTCGCCTCAATCTGTTGGTGATTCCGGTCACGGAAGAAGAAACCAATTCTGAGTCAGGGAATTATCCTTCAGCCAGTTTTCTTGCAGCAGCGCCATGTCGGTGTCATCGACGCGGCAGTCCCCGTTGAGGTCCCCCACGAGGGGCTGATAGCCCGGCACGGACTGGGCGGCCTGACAACTGTCGTTGTACACGTCGATTGTGACCGTGTCCGAGCCGGTGTATTCGCCGTCGGAGGTCTCCAACTGCAAGACGTACCGGCCCGTGGCCGACAGGGTAATGGTCGTATCCTCGGTAGTGGCCGTTTGTATGACAGCGGCCGGAGCTCCGTTGGGTTCGCTGACGACCGTCCATTTCGCCGTATAAGGAATGAGCGCACCATCATCCGTTACGGTTGCGTCAAGAATGCCGGTTCTGCGTCCTTCCTGCAGCCAGGTTACTACATCCGCGCCCGCATTGACGATTGGGGCCTGGTTCATCGTGTTGAACGTGAAAACGGGGCTCAACATAAATGGCTCAGTGTTGCTGATGCTGGAGTCATATATGTCAAGCGCCCAATAGTAAGTCGCAGAGGGCGTCAGTGTAACGGAAGCCGTCTCAACCGTCCGGCGAACGACAATCTTGGGATTGGCCTCGACGGCGGGATTAGTGCCGAAGTACACATCGCAGGTTACAATACCGCCTGGTTGGTTTGGCTCGGGCAGCGTCCATTGAAGCTGATCAGTGCTGACAGGTACGGCCGAACCGTTGGGCGGGTTTGGCTTCAGCATGTGGATAGCCTTCAACGTGGTTCTGCCGGGATTCGTGACGTCATAATCCAAACGCAGCGTGCCCTTGCCTTCATAGGCGGTAATCCAACCGTTGTCAATGTATCCCTGGACGGTCGAGAGCATATCGCCGTTTATGATCAACGTACCGCCTCTGATGTTCATTGTGCCGACAGCGCCGGATTGCGGTCTCATCTGAAAGTTGTTGGCGGTAATCATTCCGCCATCCAGATTCACGTGACCTTTGGCGGTAGTGTCGTTTGCAATCCACAAGTTACCTCCGACTGTAATAGTACCACCGGTCATATTGATGGTGCCTGAGCCGTTCAGGCCCACAGCCAAGTTGTTGCCGACAGTTATGTTGCCACTCATCATACTCAGCGTCCCGCTACTATCCTGGGTTTGGCCCACATGAAGGTTCGTGGCTGTCGTAAGAGTTCCACCGTCCACTGTCAGGGCGCCGGTGGCAGAACCCGCCCCCACGCGTAGTACACCAGTCAGGGCGCCTTCGTTCGCGATAGTCGGGCCGGGCAGCGTTTTGATTATGGCCGTGTCGGCGGAGGTGGGAAGCAGGCCGATGTCCCAGTTGGTCGCCGTCAGCCAGTTGTGGTCGCCGCTGGCATCGGTCCAGTTCACGGTTACAGCTTGAACGTCACCCACCAGAGACAGGACCAAAACGAAAGAAAGCAGGTAAAACAATCTTCCACACATGATAGTCCTCCTTCAACAAAGGTTAATCTATTCTTTCTTGTTCGCACGAGCCCCCGAATCAGGCTCAGCGTGCGTTACCTGTAGTTTATGAATCACGACCTCACCGTATGAATCCGGGCGGTCGCCCTTCTTCGTGTTCGACTGCGTGTAACATCCCACTCTGAAGTAGCATCCTGTTCTTTCGACCTCCCAGTCCATTCTCAATGAGTCATTGTACCACACTTTGATACGGCCGCCGCCGGCCTCAATTGCGAGTTTGAACCTGGTTCCGAGCTTGTATTTGCGGTCCAGTTGGATGTTCCCGGACTTGTCCCTTTCAATGAAGAGCTTATTGCCCTCCAACCGCACTGTCATAATGTCGTCTTTAGCGTCATGTATCTGAGTGCATACGATGTGCTTCTTGACGGCGGGCGTTTGTGTGATGGCCTGCACAACGACCAGCGAATGGATTTTGCCATCGGCGGTTCCCCAGCTCGCCTCGCTTCTTCCGCCGCGTTGCATTTCGCGCAGCTCCGAGCGGGGATACTCGCTATTCGTGGTCGTTAATCCATCGCATCGTGCCCGGAACACGACCCCGTCTTTTGATTTCGTGGCGGTGAAGCAACGGGTATCCTGAAACGTGTCAAGTTCCGGCTGAACGATTTCATCGGGATTGCCTTTTCGTTCGGTGTCATAGGGAACTGTCAGCTTCCAACAGGATAGATCTATCACCCTGGATGGCGGTTCCGCAGCGTCCCCGCAAAGACTCACGACAAACAGCCAAAGTGTCACGCACACATTTCTCATCGTTTGCTGCCCTCGATGGCCAAATTGTCCCAGCGATTAGGATGAAATTCAAGCCCTATAATACGATCTGGGCTGTCAATTAGGCGGCTAAATTTCCGCACCACGAAGCTCACGTGCCTTCCGAAGCATCACAGAATTGGGGTTCTCCGGATGCCAAGACGCGCAGACCTCCATAAGAATATTTGTACTAACTGGACTTTTGCAATTTAGGGTAACGCCAATTGGGCTTTGATGCGTTCACAATTCCAGCCTTCGTTCGTACGGTCAACTACCCAAGAGATCGTGTCACTCAGAGTTTCCTTCAGCACCGCCAGGC
>Ga0214473_10001415_pt1 | contig 31704 bp, 31 predicted proteins | sample RVTome_7_FD_203509 | JGI IMG/M metagenome (GOLD analysis project Ga0214473, IMG submission 203509) | Soil microbial communities from uranium-contaminated site in the Upper Colorado River Basin, Wyoming, United States - RVT98D197 | ecosystem: Environmental > Terrestrial > Soil > Contaminated >...
CGATCTACAAGCAGCGCGCCGCCACCGCCGAGACCGTCAACGCCGACGCGAAGGCACATCGCGGACTCGACGCACTCTCCGTTCGGGGTCGGGATAAGACTCTGGGCAGCGCCTGTCTCTTTGCGCTCACCTACAACATCCTGCGCCTGATCACTCTCGGCGGTTGACGGCTCGCCCGGCCTCAACGCCCCGGGCGAACTCCTGGCCCGGCACGCCAATCCGGCACAACCCCTGAGCGACCGGCTCGGCCGACGTCGCCGACGAGCCGCGTTCCCTAGTCCCACGTGCCGCGCCCCACGCTCGCGCAGCGTTGCCGCCCGCCCGAGACCTCAATTCCTGCTCACGCTCTGAGTGCAAACGTACCGCCCTCGTGCAGACACAGACCGGAGTAGCGGCTCCTTCAGGATGGACCGAACCCAGGAAATCTTGACGCTCAACTTGCTTTCCGCGTCTCGATTCCCCTGATCAAGATGACAGGGGCGGGCCATGCTTGAACAACGCCGGTTACTGTGGATTCGCGACTAGCTTTGGGACAGAGACGCTCTTTCAGGGAGTCGATCGTATCGAACGAGATCTCGCCTTTCGCGTATGGCCTCAATAATGACGGAAGAAAGCCGAGGTGTCCTGCGATGACATCCATCATCGATTCCTCGGGATCTTGCCGGTTGTCGACTCGATCGGCAGGGCGTTGCGAAAGAAACGCAGGGCCGTATCGATTTCCTTGACAGCCATCGACAGGTGATTGACCCGCCCCTCGGTTTCGGAGCAGCTCATCGGCGGGTCATCCGGGCAGTCGCTTCAATTCCGCACCGAGGCCACCGGGACCGAGGGTCACGGCAATGTAGCCCCCGGCGTGAAAAGCCCCGGCGTTCACCACCGTGGTACGGCCGATGTGGTCGATGCCGGCCGACTCGTGAATGTGTCCGGTTATGCAGACCTCGGGCTGGTGCTCCTCGATGAAGGCGCGCACCTGCGGGCTGCCCACGTGTTGTCCGCTGGCGATGCGATCGGTGGCCGTGTTTGCCGGCGGCGTGTGACACACCATCAAGACGTGTGGCGCTCCGGCAATCTGCGCGTAACCACCCTCCAGCACGGCGCCGATTTCCTGCTCGCTCAATTCGGTCGGCGTGTGAAACGGAGTCAGGTTCGAGCCGCCACAGCCGAAAACACCGAGAGCACCCATCCGCCGTCCTTCGCCGTGCAAACTGATGCCCTGAGCGCGAAGGAAATCGATGACCTCAGGCTTGTCCAAATTGCCGGAGACGGCGAGCACGCCGCGCGCGTAACGCCGGGTGGCGGCGATCACCTGCTGCGCGTCTTCGGGACCGCCGAAGTTGGTCAGGTCGCCCGAGAGCACGACCATGTCCGCCGCCTTCAACTCCCCTGCCAGCCGCTGGATGCTTCGCAGCGCCATGTGTATGTCGCCGAAAGATACGATGCGCATCGCTGGTTCAATAGCATATCGCTTATCCCATATCGCGTATCGTCGGGAGAACTCTCAGGGCCACGGCAAAGTCGCTCATAGAGGACAGCATCACCGACTGCCCCTCGATCCACGGCCCCCCTACGCCCGTCATGCCCGCAGTCTTCTAGCGGGCATCCAGGAGGGGCGGAGTGGATTCCCGCTTAAAGATTGCGGGAATGACGCATTCATTAGCGATTGAGGTTCTGCCGGCGACTTTGCCGTGGCCCTGGGAGAACTCTCATCTGGAGTATGGAGGATAGACGCTAAGCGATACGCGATACGCGTTTTCATCGTCAAAGGCACAGTGCTACCATGGCCATGATGCCGCTCAGCAACGTACGCATCGTTCTGGTACGGCCCCGCGGTGGCGCCAATATCGGGGCGGTGGCGCGAGCGATGAAGAACATGGGACTGGACGATCTGGTCTTGGTGCGCCCAGTGGCGGTGCGCGCCTTCTGGTCCAAGGCCATGGCCGTACACGCCGAGGAGGTGCTGAGTCGGGCACGCCGGTGCGATTCCCTGGCGGACGCGGTGGCAGACTGCGGATTGGTGGCGGGCACGACCTGCCGGCAGGGCCTGTATCGCCGGGGTGTGCAGACACCGCGCGAGGGCGCACCGCGCCTGATTGCCGCTGCCGGCGCCAACCGGGTGGCGCTGGTTTTCGGTCCTGAGGATCACGGTCTCAGCAATGACGACCTCAAGCTGTGCCACCAGCTGCTCATGATACCCAGCTCTCCCGAGTACCCTTCACTCAACCTGGCACAGGCGGTGATGGTGTGCGCCTATGAGCTCTTCCTGGCGGCTCACGATGCGGCAGCGTCAACGCCGGAGTTGGCGCTGGCAGCCCGGGTGGAGCTCATGTTCGAGCGGCTGCAAGCCGCTTTCTTGTCGGTTGGTTTTCTGTACCCCGAAAATCCTGACCACATCATGTTTGCCTTCCGGCGCGTGCTCGGCCGGGCGCAGTTGGAGGAGCATGACGTGAAGATCTGGCTGGGGCTGGCGCGCCAGATCGAGTGGTTCGGCCGCGGCGGCTGGCGCACGATGGCGGAAAAGAAGAGCCCTCCTCCAGCCGAAGGTGTCGATGAACGGGAGAAGAGCCCTCTTCGGGACGCGGGCTGATGGCGGTCGTCATTCCATTCCAGGACGTTGTGCAGGCGCGGCGGCGCCAGGCGGAACGCGCCTATGCTGAAGGTTGTATGCAGATCCTCGAATCGGCGTTGCGCTTGAGCCTGGCCATGCTGGATACTGCCGCGCCGCACGAACGTGCATTCTATGCCCGGCGCGTGCGGCAAATGAGCGAGCTGCTCGAATACGCGGTGCAGGCGCTGTGACCCTCACTGTGGTCCTCAGTGGCGTTGCCGCGGCGATCCTCGTCCTGCTCCTGGTTGTTCTGGTGCTGCAGCGGCGCACTGCCACGGAACTGCAGGCCTTGACTCTGGCCCGCGAAACGGACCGCTCGGCGCTCCTCTTGCAGCAGCAGATCGATGGTTTGCGTGCCGAGCTCGGGCGCTCGCTTGACGCCGGAGCGCAGAATCTGAATCAGCAGCTCGCCCAGGTCGCCGCCGCGGTCGGCCAGCGACTGCACGAGAATGCCGAGCTGATCCACCAGACGCACCGCATGGTGGGCGAGCGGTTGGAGAACACGGCACAGGTGGTAGGGGCCGTGCACCGCAGTCTCGGCGGATTGGAAGAAGCCAACCGCCAGATTTACGAGATCGGCAAAGACATTGCCTCGCTGCAACAGATTCTGCGGGCGCCGAAACTGCGCGGCGGACTGGGGGAACTGCTGCTGACCGACCTGCTGGGACAGATCCTGCCCGCGGATCATTTTGAGGCGCAGTATATCTTCCGCAGCGGCCACAAGGTGGATGCGGTAATCAAGCTCGGCAATGGCCTGGTGCCGGTGGACTCGAAATTCCCCCTGGAGAATTTCCGCCGTTTGCTGGAGGCGCAGACCGAGGATGAACGCGGGCGAGTCCGGCGTGCCTTCGTCGCCGATGTCAAACGCCACATCGATGCCGTCGCCAACAAGTATATTCTTCCGGATGAGGGCACGTTCGATTTCGCGCTCATGTATATTCCGGCGGAGAACGTCTATTACGAGATCGCCGTCAAGGACGAGCAGAGCGGTGAGGCGCATATCGGCGAGTATGCGCTGGCGCGCAAAGTCATTCCGGTTTCACCCGGGTGCTTTTACGCTTATCTACAGGCCATTCTCCTTGGTCTGCGCGGCTTACGGATCGAGGCACGCTCACAAGAGATCTTGCAGCAGCTGGCCCGTTTGCGCGGCGACTTCGACCGTTTTCGAGAAGACTTCCGTCTGATGGGCCGCCATCTTAACAACGCCGCCTCCAGTTTCACGGCCGCCGACCGGCGGCTGGAAAGCCTGGATTCACGTTTTACAAATCTCGCGGATAATGAGGATGCCAGCACCGCGGCGGTAAGTGGCGCCAGTCGCGACGGCCTGCAAAGCCCGCAGCCGGCCTGCCTCGTAGCGGCCGCGCCCGTGCAGGCAGTGCCGAAGGGCTGAGCGCGCTCGCGCCGGGTGACGTGTCGAAAATGGCGCTTTCACTGAGCAGATCTCGGAGAGTCGGCTGGACGGCCCTGAGCTGCCTGCTGTTGGCAGTCGAGGCGGTATACGCATCGACCTCCTACAAGGATGAGGAGAGACTGGGCGCCACCTTCGACATGGAAGCACGGAAGGTGCTGCCGCTCAGCGGCGATACCGATATCAAAGCCTACGTCGAACGCATAGGCAGGAAGATCGTTGCTTCCCTGGGGTCGCAGCCCTTCACCTACCACTTTGCTGTCGTCAAAGATCCGCGCATCAACGCCTTCGCCGTGCCCGGCGGGTACGTCTACATCCACACCGGCTTGCTGGCAGCAGCAAGCACCGACGAGGAAGTTGCGGGTGTGCTGGCGCACGAAATCGCGCACGTCAATGCGCACCACCTGGTGCGCCAGCAAGAGGCCACCAAGTTGCTGAACTACGCCACCTTGCTCGGCGTTCTTCTGTCCGTCGTTCATCCTGCCGTCGGAGCTGGCGCCGCCACGGTCAACTCGGCGGTTCAGTTGCAGTACCGGCGCGAATTCGAACAGGAGGCCGATTACCTCGGGGCCACATACATGCGGCAAGCCGGCTACGACCCGGGCGGCATGCTCGATTTCTTCAAGAAGATGCTCGACGAGCAGCGGCTGGGGCCCGCGACCCCGCCGCCCTACTTGCTCTCCCATCCTCTGACGGATACCCGGCTGACCAACCTGGAGGCAGTCTTGCGCCGCCATCAGTGGGAGCCGCATGCGCGGCCGCCTACCAGCCTCGATCTGGCACGAGTCCAGCTGCTTGCGCAGTCCACGGCGGGCGGTCCAACCGAGCTCGTCAGAACGTACTGGCAGCAGGCCTCGGAGCGGCCGGATGATGCCCGGGCCCGTTACCTGCTGGGTCTGGCGCACCTCGAGACCGGAGCCTTTGACGCCGCACGTGAGTCCTTCGAGAGACTGCCGCAGCAGAGCGGTCTCGATGCCTCCCGCGAGCTCGGCCGAACCTGGCTGCGCCTGGGCCAACCCGAGAAGGCGCGTCCGCTCTTGTCGCGAGCGGCAGAAGTCAATCCGGACGATCCGCTGGCGCATTACGAACTGGCCAGAGCCTACGAGATGCTCAAGGACAACGACGGCGCAACGCGGGAATACAAGCGCGCTATAGAACTTGCTCCCAGCTTCGAGGAGGCGCATTACAACCTCGGCATGCTCGCTGGCCGGGCCGGGCGCCTGGGCGAAGGTTTCTACCACCTCGCGCTGGCCTTGAAACTACGCGGCGACTACGACAAGGCGTTGCACCAGCTGAAGAAAGCCGAGCCGCTCTTCCCCGCGGGCAGTCAGCGCGCTGAAGCCATCGGCGCGGACATCGCGGAACTCTCTCGCTACTTGAAGCACGGACACTTGTGGTAACGCGGCCGGAGCCGCGGGTGGGTCAGGCGACACTCAAATTGCGGCGCGGGACGTCTTTGGTCAGGACCCGTGACGCTTCCTCCGTATCTTCTTCGCGGAAGCGTTCGATGCCTTCACGCACCTGCCGGCGCGTCATCGAGATGCCGTAGCTGTCGAGGATCTGCTTCACCAGCTCGTAGTTCTGGGTGATGGTTTCAGTGACCGAAATGTAGCCGTACTGAGCGGCGCGCAGCCGTGGCCCGTAGCCCAAAGCGTTGAGCCGGAAGAACTGCACGTCGGTCTCCTTTGGTTCGATGACGATGATGTCACCACGGAAATTCGGGTCGTCTTGATGCTGCCGCAACCCGTACTGCAATCGTGAATGCAGCAACGTGCGCAGCACTTGGTTGAGAACCGTGAGCACTCCGGAGTCCGCCAGCGGTCTTCCCTCAATGACGTACTTGCCGTCTCTTTCCAAGCGGCGCAGCAGATTGGAAAAAGGCCGGAACGGGTTGTAGCAGATCACCAGGTCGGCCCCGTGTTCGATGGCCACGTCGATGTTGGCCGTGCGCCGCACGCTCCCGTCGACGTAATCGACGCCATTGAGGCGGGCCGGCTTGAACAGGCCTGGTAAAGCGGTCGAGGCCTGGACCGCCTGCGACACGCTCACCGAAGCGTCCTCGTCATATCCGAAGACGACCCGCTCCGCGGTGTCGAGATTCATGGCGCTGATGTACAGCTCGCGCTTGTTCAGCCGGTGCAAATCACGAAACTGGTTCGGAATGCCGGCGGCCTCCAGGTTGCGGCGCAAGTAGCGCTCGATGCTGGCGTTGTCGAAGAATCCAGAGGGCAGGTAATCGAGCGCCCAAGGGAAACTTCGACGCTTGCCCAGCGCTTCCCAGATGGGGGAGACGATGTCACGAACCGTGGCGATGGAGGATGTGCGCTCGGAATTCGATAGCGATCTCTGGATTTTGCGAGCGATTTCCGGCGTCTGGATGATCACATCACCGAGCGTTCCCGGGAAGAATGTAAGCGCGTCAATCACGAACTGCGTTGGTCGGGTGACCAGGTCGTAAAGATTCGGGTGGTAGAAGTCTGCCAGCCGGAACTGGCTGAATTCGGTAGATCTGCCTTCCAGGCTCTTCAGCATTTCGGCCGGTGACACTCCTGCCGCCAAGGGTGCGGCAAGCATAGCCCCAGCGCTCAGCCCGACGTACGTGTGGAACTCCGTCGTCTTCTTGTTGAGCAGCAGGTCGTCCAGCGCTTTCAAGCCGCCGAGCTTGAAGGCGGCTCCGGTAAGCGCGCCACCGGCGAGAACGAGAGCGACTTTGGGGTTCTTCTTGCGGACCGACAGGTCACTCTTTTGAACGATGGTCATCCCCATCGCCACCCCTCCCCAGGGAGTAACTAATTCAACCTATAGGGGTTCATGACGCGGTTTGTCAATATTGCCCAGGGCGCCGTCCAGGGCCACGGCAAAGTCTCTCACAGAGGGCAGCATCACCGACTGCTCCTCGATCCACGGCCCCCGCCCGTCATGCCCGCAGTCTTCTAGCGGGCATCCAGGAGGGGTGGAGTGGATTCCCGCTTAAAGATTGCGGGAATGACGCATTCATTGGCGATTGAGGTCCTGCCGGCGACTTTGCCGTGGCCCTGGGGCGCCGTCAGACAGCTCACGGCGGCCGGCGGCTAGGTCTCCCGGTGTGTCGAGGACGCGCCAGTACCCTTGGTGCACATAGCCGGCGATGGGCTCTCCGGCGGCAAGCAAGCGGGGGTACACGTCACGCGTGATGCTGTACACGCCCGGCTGCATGTAGTCGAACAGGCGGGGCTCGGCGACGTGGACGCTGCCGAAAAAATACCGCTCGTTGGTGCACGCAGCGTAGCTTCTGCCCAAGAACCGCCGTATGCGGTGACCGCTGTCGATGCCAACGTCATCGTTCCTCTCAGCGCGCGGGTCGGTTCGAAGAACGAGGGTCGCGGTGGCCTTCTGGCGGCGATGAAATTCGATCACCTCCTGCAGGCGTAGGTCGAGGACGACGTCGGCATTGACGACTACAAAGGTGTCGTCGCCTAGAAACTGGCGCGCCGCTTCGATGCCTCCGCCGGTGTCCAGTATGGGCTCTTCCTCGGAGTAGCTTATGTGAACCCCGTAGCGGCTCCCGTCCCCGAGCGCTGAGCGGATCAAATGGCCGAGGTGATGCAGATTGATGACCACTTCTAGAATTCCCGCCTGGCGCAGCAGGTCCAACGCTAAAGCAATCATGGGACGACCGCAGACGTCGACCAGGGGCTTCGGCACGGTTTCCGTTACCGGCCGCAGGCGGGTACCTTTGCCCGCCGCCAAAATCATGGCGCGCATCAGCTGCATTCAGGCAGGTAGGGCGTCAAGGTCGCCGCCAACTCTGCCAATTCCGGAAAGCGCGGCAGGATACGATGGATCTGCCGAACCGTGGAGGGGATGAAGCGCAAGTAGCCTGGTTTCTTCTTCACCATTTCAATGAAATAGAATCGTCCGACGACCTTGAGTGCCTTTTGCAGTGCGCACAGGAAATAGATCTCAATGAAGTCGTCGTGCAGCTCGGTGCCGGACAGCTCCCGCCACCTTTGCCGATAATCGTCCAGCAGCACGGCTTCGATAGGCGGACGAAGCACGCTGGGTGTGTCACGGTCACCGAGCAAGGTGGCGAGGTCGTAGGGTGCCGGAGCCAGCAGTGCGTCCTGAAAATCGATGACGCGGACCTTGCCGTCATGAACGAACAGGTTCCAGCTATGGAAGTCGCGGTGGTTGAGGTAGCGCGGCTGGCGGTCCAGACGGCGGGCGATAGCGCCGAGATGCCGGCGCAGGACGTCGGCATCTCGTGTTGGCAAGGAATGTCCGAGGCGACGCTCGATGCCGTACTCGATGAAATGCTCGAATTCCCAGACAAACAGCCGCTCGTCGAAGGCTTGCTGAAATGCCAGACAGCTGGGATCAGGGTGACGTGTGCCTTCTATTTGAAGGATCAGAAGCTGCTCGATAGCCTGGTTGTAGAGTTCCCGAACCCGATCCTCCGACTGGCCCTGGACCGCATCCCACAAAGCCGTATCGCCGACATCCTCCAAGAGGAGCACGCCCTGAGCCGAAGCATCGGCGTACAATTCCGGGACCGCCACGCCCAAATGCGCCAGGAAACGGTGCACGTTGAGATAGGGAAGTTCCTGCGGCGTTTCTTTGAACACGGCCAGCTCTTCTGAGGAGATGGCGATGCCGCGGTCCGCCAGCAGCATGGCTATAGCCGTCTGCGGTGCGCCTGTTCCGTCCAGATACAGGCGCGCATAGCGCCGGGTAGAGGCATCGCCGGCCAGGCCCGCCACACGTTGCAGCCGCACGGCTGTCCCAAAGCACGCGGTTACCGTTTCCCGCAGAACGGACTCGGTAGTGTCCACGCTGGGGCAGTAGCAACCGGCATTCAGGTTGTCAAAACTCATTGTGAACACTGCGCCAGCGCTCCCTAGCAGGATTCGACGACGGTGAGCGGAACCTGGACAAAATCACGCCAGGCGGCATTCCACGCGAAGACCGCGATGGTGCCGACCTCCCGGTTACGCACTGAAACGACTATGTGCGCAGCATCGGGGTAACCAGGCTCATCCCAAGCGCCCAGAGCTTGCCGGCGATCCTCCTCGGAGAAGTAGGCGTCATGGTCGGGGTGTGAGTGATAGAAGGCGCGGAGCTGAAGGGCTCCACGCTCGGCGGCAATCAGGACAGGGCCGGCTTCCGGACCCATGGTGTAGGCGTTGCGTGCGGTACGAGGAAATTGCGCCGGATCGGCCGCGTGCAACTGGTCTTGTATGTTTGCGACCGGCACCGCTTCTTCACGCCCGCCGCGAACGATCACCATTCCGCAACATTCGTCAGGGTAAGTGGCGCACGCCTGGGCGGTGAGTACGTCCAGAACCGCTCTTTGGATGATGAATTCAGGAGGGGCAGTGCCTTTCCCCGAGTATGTGGGCTCATTGTCCACTGCGTGCTCTTGGCGGAGAAGCTTCACCCGCCGACACAGATCACCATGAAACCTGGTTGCGGACAAGAGCCGACGGTAGGCACGCCGGCATCCCACGGTCACGGCGGGTACACAACAGTTTCTCGGCCGCGTATCGGTGCTGCCGCATTGGCGACTGTTGTCCGGTTATCACTTTTGGGAATTCCAGCTTGCTTCTTCTATCAGTATTGAGTATGCACTGCCGGTCTTTATTCAAGGAGCTTACATGCGGGGTTCGGCACTTTCGGTGCATAAGGGATGACCCTGAGGGAGAACTGACGATACGAAGGTTTGCTGAAGATGGTGTCCCCGTCTGTGTTGTGTCCGGTAGGGGCGCGCTGGTAGGGAGTGCCCGGTCCAGTTCCGGGTCGAGGCGAGTAACGGCAATGAGAAGGCTTTTAGCGAATTCAGTGCTCACATTTTTGGGGCTCCTCGCCGGGACCGGAACCAAATGGGCGGCCGCAGCAGATGGCCAGAAGGTGTTTGCCGAGAAGAAGTGCATCAATTGTCACAGCCTCGGTTCTGAAAAGGGTGCTATGGCGAAGCTGGGCGGTCCGCTCGATGGGGTAGGTAGCAACCGAGATGCGGCCTGGCTTCGCGGTTATCTAGTGGATCCAAAGTCGCAGCTGCCGAACGCCAAGATGCCGAAGCAAAACCTTTCCCCCGGCGAGATCGATGATCTCGTCCAGTACATGCTCACAGTCAAGTAACTCGCACTGCGAGCAGTCGAAGCAGGTAATCAGGAGATTGAGAGAGGATAGACAGGGGATGGCCGAAGAGCAGCCGACACGACGGTCCTTCTTGAGCAAGATGATGGCCGGCACTTTGGTTGTGGGCAGCGCCACCACGGTCGGTGTGGTATCAGCCTACCTCTTGCCGCCGGAGGAAAGTGGTTCGATCCTGACGCCGCAGCGCGTCAAGGCCGGCAAGGCGGAGGAGATTGCTGCGGGGAAGGCCAAGTCTGCCGTGGTCGATGGTGAGCCGGTCTGGGTTCTGAACTCCGGCACTGAGTTCATTGCGCTCTCGGCGCTCTGCACGCACAAGGGTTGCCACGTCAAGTGGGACGACAAGCGGCGCGTCTTCACCTGTCCTTGTCATGAAGGTCTTTTTGATGAACGCGGTAACGTGATTGGGGGACTGGTACGGCGCCCGCTATCTCGATTTCGCGTCGGCCTTGTCAACGGCGAGCTTCAGGTCTCGCGCGGTGAGGTCGAAGAAGGGTAGCCGTCCGTGCTCTCGCCATTGACAGATATCATTCGCGCTGAAAGGGACCGAACCGTTCCGGCGTATGTGAGTTTGCCTCGCTATCTTGGCGGATTGGCGCTTGCCTTTTTGTGCCTGCAGATCGGCACCGGCATCCTGCTCATGATCTACTACCGCCCCTCGATCGCGGCGGCTTATCTCAGCACCGGAGTGATAATTGATGAAGTGAACCTGGGCTGGCTTATGCGCTCCGTTCATCGGCGCGGCGCCGACTTGGTCCTGCTGCTGGCGGCTTTTCACCTGGTGCGGATTTTCTTCTCGCGTGCATATGCAAACCCGCGGCAGATGACCTGGGTGTCGGGGATTCTGCTCCTCCTGGTGATTGTGGCCTTCGATTTGACGGGGGTTCTGTTGCCCTGGGACCAGTACGCCTACTGGTCCACTGATTTGCTCAAAGAGAGCCTAGGGTCCGTTCCTCTATTGGGCCACATGCTGGTCACGGTCCTTTGGGGCGGAGCGGATCTGGGCGAGGCCGGGCTGCTGCGCTTTTACGCTTTTCACATCGCGGTGCTGCCGTGGGTGGGATTGTTTGTCTTGGCGTTCCACTTGTTTCTGGTGTGGCGTTTCGGCCTGAAACACCCGGAGGGCAGCACCCCCCGCCCCGGCATTCTCTTCTTCCCGGATTTTCTGCTCGAGCTGTTCATAGCTTTTCTATGGACGCTGGGGCTATTGCTGTCATTGGCCATAATCTTCCCGGTCCCGCTCGGCTATGAGGCTGATCCGTTGGCGCCGCTCGAGATAGTGCAGCCGCGCTGGTATTTGGTGCCGCTGGACCGGCTGCTCCACGTCCTGTCGACACCGGCGGTTGCGTTGTTGGCCCTGGTGGCATTTGCCGCGTTTCTATTTCTGCCCATGTTGGACGCCGGGGCTGAGGAATCGGCTCGCGGCAAGAGCCTCCGGCTGGCAGTCGTGCTGGTGGTAGCTGCGGCGTGGATGCTGCTGGGCGTGAGAGGGTACTTCTTTTAGCCATGCCTAACCGGTTCCTATGTTGCGTCACCATTTTGATGGTGCTGTTGTGGGCTGAGGCCCGGGCCGAGGAATCCTGCCGCACCTGCCATCCGGATGTGCGCATCGAGTACGAGGCCAGCGTTCATGGCAAGGCTTTCAGCTGTACCGAGTGCCATGGCGGGGATCCCGAGCTGGTCACTGTCGAGTCGCACTCGCGCAAGAAGAATTACATGGGCACGCCGGCCCGCAAAGACATTCCCGGCCTGTGCGCTTCCTGCCATGCCAACCCCAACCGGATGAAACCGTACGGCCTCTCAACCGACCAGTACTCCCAATACCTCACCTCGGAGCATGGTCTGCTGTTGGCCAAGGGAGACGCCAATGTGGCCGTGTGCACCGATTGCCACGGGGTGCACAACATCTTGCCGCGGGGAGAGCCCAACAGCCCGGTTGCCGCGCGTAACATACCGGCGACCTGTGGCCGCTGTCACGCCGACGCGGCGCTCATGTCCAAGTACAAACTGCCGGCCGACCAAGTGGAGAAGTTCCGCAACAGTGTGCACGGGCGGGCGCTCTTCATCGACCAGTATCCCTCCGCTCCAACCTGTACCACCTGTCACGGGGAGCACGGCGCGGCGCCGCTGGCGGGCGAGGCAGGCACCGTCTGCGGGCATTGCCACTCCCGCACGCGCGAATATTTCCGGGAGAGCCCGCATGTCAAGGCGGTGCAAGACAACAGGATGTCGGAGTGCGTCAGCTGCCACGGGTATCACGATACCGCCGCACCGGGCTCGGAGCTGTTCGATACCGCCTGCCAGGCATGCCACCCGGCCGACAGTGGCGCATTTCTGGAAGGGCAGAAGCTCAAGACTCTGCTGATTCGAACCAACGAATCACTGGAGACGGCGCTCGATGGCTTGAACGCCTTCGAGCCCTTCTCGCCCACGATCATCCGCTATCGGCCGCACCTGGAGGAAGCGCGCGCCAATTTCATGGAGGCGCTGCCGCTGCAGCATGCTCTCAACATGGAGCGCGTCGAGGACTTGGCGCGCAAGGCACGCACGATCGGCGAGGACGTTCAAGCCTCCGTCCATGGCGTTCAGGAGAAGATCCGCCTTAGGTACATCGCGCTGGCGGTGGCCTGGGTGATGCTCCTGTTCGCGATAAGCATCGCCTACCTCTACCGGCAAGAACGGCGCCGCCTGCAGGCGAAAGCCGAAGCAGAAGCGCAGCGCACCGTCGAAGAGGCGGGAAGTTCAGACTAGGCGGTGGGCCGTGGAAAGCAGTTGGCAATCATGCGAGCCAGTGTAAGCCGGTGGGGCAAGACCATCGTCGTCGCGCTGGCGATTCTGGTCCCGTCCGCGGTCGTTTTTGGATTCCTCTCGATCCAGGTCACCTCGCAGCCGCGCTTCTGTGGTAGCTGCCACTACATGTCGCCGTATTACGAGTCATGGAAGACCTCCTCCCACAAAGAGGTCCTCTGCGTTGAATGCCACATACCGCCGGGCATCCCATCCGAAATTCGCAAGAAGTACGAAGCCCTGGCCATGGTGGCGCGCTACTTTACCGGTACCTATTCGACCAATCCGTGGGCCGAGGTCGACGACCAAAGCTGCTTGCGCAGCGGCTGCCACATCAAGCGGGTTTCGCTCGGCAAGGAACTTTACCGTGGCGTGCTGTTCGATCACCAGCCGCACCTTACCGAGCTGCGGCGCGAGAAGCGCTTGCGCTGCACCAGCTGCCACTCGCAGATCGTTCAAGGCAGTCACATCGCGGTCACGGTGAGCACCTGTTTCCTTTGCCATTTCAAGAACAACGCCCTGAATCAGGGCACGGCACGCTGCACCGTTTGTCATGAAATCCCCGACAAGACGATTACCACGGCGGGGCTGAATTTCGATCATGGCGACGTCAAGCGGTTGGGCATGAATTGCACTCTCTGCCACGAAGGCGTGGTGAAGGGAGACGGAGAGGTACTGCCGGAGCGTTGCTATACCTGCCACAACGACGCGGAGCGCCTCGGCCGTTTCGCCGAGACCGAATTTCTTCACCGCATGCATGTGACCGAACACAAAGTCGAGTGTCTCAACTGTCACGCCGAAATCGCACACAAGATTCCGGCGCGCGAAGAAGCCCTGGCAGCCGAATGCAAGAGCTGCCATACCCCGACAGCGGGGCATTCAGAGGTCCGCGACTTATACCGAGGTATCAGCGGCAAGAATGTTCAGCCGCGGCCGGCGGCGATGTATCTGGCCGGCGTAAGGTGCGAGGCCTGCCATAACATGCCGGGTACGGAATTCGGCCGTGCGAGCGAAGTCAGTTGCATGTCTTGCCACGGTCCGAAGGCGCTGGCGGTCTACCGCGGCTGGAAGGCCAGTCTCTCCAGGCGCATCGAGGTAGTCAAGGCCGAGTTGAAGGACAGCAAGAGGCGGCTGGAAGGCAAGCAAGACGGCGCTCAAGGCAAGCTGATCAAGGATGCGGAACACAACCTGTCCCTGGTCGAAAACGCACGCCCGGTGCACAACCCGGGCTACGCCCTTGACCTGCTGGACAACGCCTATCGCGCCAGCCTGGCAGTGGCCGGGGACGGGAAGGCAGCCCGCCCCGGGTGGCTGCAGGCTCCCTACGAGTCCGAATGCCTCCAGTGCCACTTCGGCATCGAGTACCTGACGCGCAGCGTCTTCGGCCGGGAATTTCCGCACGACAAACACGTGGTGTCAGGCCGCCTGCGCTGCACGGTCTGTCATGAGGGACGAGACCAGCACGGTGTGACCAAGATCACCACTGCCCAGGACTGTGAACGCTGTCACAGTCGCATCACCAAGCCCATGGCCAACATCCCGGCGGAAGAATGTCTTGCCTGCCATACCGCCGACCTAGGCAAGGTTTCCGAAAAGGTCCGGTTCCCTCACGACAAACATATCGAATCGGGCGTCGAATGTGCGTTGTGCCACGTGGGAGTCGACCAGGCGGCCCATCGGACGTTTGCCAACTCCGCCACAGCGCTCCCCAAACTGGAGCACGCGACGTGTGTGACTTGTCATAGCGGGGACGTCCCAACCGGCGATGAGGCTCCCGAAGGAGCGGACTGCGCCAAATGCCACGTCGAGTTCTGATTTGATCTGTTTTCAATGCCTATGTATGAAGGAAGGCCATGCAATTGAAGGATTTGTTTTCGAAGTTGCCGTCGAAAGGAACCCGGCCGATGGATAAGATGCCTATCAAGCTGCCGGACGCGCTGCTGCGCCTCGGAGTGGTAGTGGTGGCACTGGTTGCCGCCATCGCGATCGCACTGGCGCTCCTGCCTGCTTCGCTCAAAGATCGCAAACTCCAACGTGCGGTCGCCATTGAGCGGGTCCAGGCAACGACGATCATGTACGCCGGCGCCAGCCAATGTGCCGATTGTCACGAGACCGAGGTGAATACGAAAAAAGACGGGTACCACCGTAATGTGTCGTGCGAAACCTGCCACGGTCCAGCCAAGGACCACACCGAGAATCCAGTTGACATCAAGCCGCCGGCTCCGCGCGACCGGCGATTCTGTCCCACCTGCCATGCGTACAACGAATCGCGGCCCAAAGGCTTCCCCCAGATCAACCCGATAACGCACAATCCGATGAAGGCGTGCATTACCTGCCATAAGCCGCACGATCCCAAACCGCCGACCGTCCCCGGCGAGTGTACCGCCTGCCATGCCGGGATCGAACGCACCAAGTCGGTGTCACCGCACGCCTTGCTGGAGTGCGCCACCTGCCACACCACCCCGGAGCAGCACAAGGTGACCCCGCGTAACATTCGACCGAGCAAACCCAGTGCACGAGAGTTCTGCGCACAGTGCCACGGCAAGGAATCCAAGACCGAAGGACCTCCGAAAATCGATGTGGCAACGCATGGCGAGAAGTATCTCTGCTGGCAATGCCACTATCCACATATGCCGGAGGTGCACCATGAATAGACGTTTATTCCTCCAGAGAATCACTTCATTCCTGCTCGCCCTGGGAGTACCGGCCGGGCTGCTTGGAGCCAAGCGCGCCGCGGCCTCAGCCAAGCACGAGAAGGGTTCCGACAAGCCCTGGTACGGCATGACGGTCGACGTCGACAAGTGCATCGGCTGTGCCCGCTGCATGGACGCGTGCAAGACCGAGAACGATGTGCCGCGCGAGCCCTTTTACTTTCGCACCTGGGTGGAGCGCTACATCATCACACGCGATAACGAGGTCGAAATCCAGAGTATCGGCACGCTCACCAATCCCGCCAGCGAGGCGGTGACGGAAAAGGAAATCCTGCGCAGCTTCTTCGTCCCCAAACTCTGCAACCAGTGCGCCCACCCACCCTGCGTCCAGGTCTGTCCAGTGGGCGCGACATTTCAGACCGAGGACGGCGTCGTCTTGGTCGACGACGAACGCTGCATCGGCTGCCGCTACTGCATTCAGGCCTGCCCCTACGGTGCACGCTACCTGCATCCCGAAAAGAACGTGGCCGACAAGTGTACCTTCTGTTACCACCGCATCTCGAAGGGCCTGTTGCCAGCCTGCGTCGAGGTCTGCCCGACCCAGACCCGGGTTTTCGGTGACACCCGCAGTCAGGCCAGTCCCCTGACCCGGACACGTCACATGAGCAAGATCCACGTGCTCAAGCCGCACCTCAACACCGAACCGAAGGTGTATTACGCGAATTTGGACGGAGAAGTGAAATGACCCCGGAAATGGCTGAACGGTTGGCTGAATTAGCAAAGCAGGTCCAGGGGTACATCTATCCGAATGACATCGATGTGCATTGGTCGATTCTCATCGTGGTGTATCCGTACCTGACCGGGTTGGTCGCCGGGGCCTTCATCCTCGCCTCGCTGGTAAAGGTGTTCAATGTCAAAGAGGTGCAACCCACGTATCGGCTGGCACTGCTCACGGCTCTGGCGTTCCTGCTGATCGCACCCATGCCCTTAGTGCTGCACCTGGGTCATCCGTATCGCGGCTACGAGGTGCTGATCACTCCCAATCCCACCTCGGCCATGGCGATGTTCGGCTTCGTCTACGCCTGGTACCTGATGGCCGTGCTTCTGCTCGAGGTGTGGTTTGCCTACCGCAAGGACCTCATCCTGTGGGCGCGGCAAGAGCACGGTGTCATGAAATGGATTCACCGCGGCCTGGCACTGTTCTCGAATGACATCAGCCCGGCGGCGATCGAGTTCGACCGTAAGGCAATGAAGGTCATTACCATCGTCGGCATCCCCTCGGCCTTTCTGCTGCATGGGTATGTCGGCTTCATCTTCGGTTCGATCAAGGCCAATCCGTGGTGGAGCTCGGTGCTGATGCCCATCGTATTCCTGTTCTCCGCCATCGTCTCCGGTATTGCCCTGGTGATCCTGCTCTACATGGTGGTCGTTCCCCTGCGGGGGGGGACGATCGATATGAAGTGCCTGGAGAAGATGTGTGCGTTTCTGTTCTACGCCGTGATCGTCGACTTCTCCCTGGAGTTCCTCGACTTCATTCACCGGCTGTACGAGAGCGAGGAATCGATCAAGATCCTGTCGGAACTGGTTCTCAACAAGCTGGTCATCAGTCTGTTGGTCATGCAGGTCCTGCTCGGCATGTTGGCTCCGCTCGGCATCATGGTGAGCATCAAACTTTTCAACCTGAATGACGAGCTCAAGCGGCTGCTGTACTTCGTGTCGGTGCTGCTGATTCAGTTGGGCATTTTCAGCACCCGCTGGAACGTCGTGATCGGAGGCCAGATGTTTTCGAAGAGTCTGACCGGATTGACGACGTACAAGATGGAACTGGCGGGAATCGAAGGCCTGCTTATGTCCATCGCACTGCTCATTCTTCCGTTTTTCGTGCTCGCTGTATTGATGAAAATTCTGCCGCCTTGGGACACGCCCTCAACTACGGCGTTGGAGCCTAAGGTGGCTGCCTAACCGGATCTCGCCGGCGCCACCCGACGCCGACGACCTCCAACGAGGTCCAGCCGGGAAGCCATGACGCATAGGAAAGTCGGAGTATTCGCCGCCAGCCTTCTGAGTATTGTCCTGTCTCACGGTGCCGCCTTTGCCGAAGACGTCACCAACGACACCTGCCTTGCCTGCCACGGCGCGGAGGATCTTACCAGTGCCGAGGGCCGGGTCCTCTACATCAACTCCGATGCTTTCACTGCCTCGGTCCACTCCCCGCTACCCTGCACTAGCTGCCACGCCGACATCCAGGTCCCACACGAAGAGAAACCCGCACCCGTGGCGATCTCGACGTGTGCCGGCTGCCATGGGGAGGCGGTCGCGGCCTACGAGAAGAGCGTGCACGGGAAGGCTCAAGCGAACGGCGCCAATGACGCCGCCACCTGTAAGAACTGCCACGGCTCGCCGCACTCCATCCGGAAACACACCGACCCGGGGTCGATGGTGTACTCACTGAACCTGCCGCGGGCGTGCGGGGCCTGCCACGGGGACCCGGAACTGGCCAAACGGCACGGCATCCCGGTGGTCAACGCTTACCAGCTCTACATGGATTCGATCCACGGACGGGCCCTGACCGGCAGTGGCTTGCTGGTGGCCGCGAATTGTTCCAGCTGCCACGGCTTTCACGACATCCAGCGCAGGGACAATCCCGACTCGAAAATCTTCCGCACCAACGTCCCGTCGACCTGCGGCAGCTGCCATGCGGGAGTGCAAGATCTCTACTTCAAGGGCGTCCACGGAGAGGCTCTCAATCATGGCAAGAAGAAAGCGCCGGTGTGCATAGACTGCCATACGGCACATCAGATAGCGCGGGTCGATACCGATCCGTGGAAGCTGCGGATCATAAGCGAGTGCGGTACGTGTCACGAGGAATCGCTGAAGACCTACCGCGACACCCTGCACGGCCAGGTTACCAACCTGGGCTTTACACCCGTGGCCCGGTGCTCCGACTGCCACGGTTCGCACGCCGTGCTGCCGGCATCCAATCCCGACTCCTCCGTTTCGGAGCAGCGCGTGGTGGCCACCTGCCAGAAGTGTCACGCCGACGCCAACGCCAATTTCGCCAAGTTCTCACCCCATGCGGATCCGGCCGACCGCGAGCGCTACCCGGTGCTGTATTACACGGCTCAATTCATGACGCTGCTGATCATAGGCACCTTCGCCTTCTTCGGGCTGCACACCGTACTGTGGCTGATCCGATCCCTGATCGAACACCGCAGCGGTCGCTCGGACAGGTACTTTACAGGCCACTGATCAAGGAGTGTCAGTTATGATGCAGGCTGCTGTATTCAACCACGAGCTGCAAGCAGGCGAGTCCAAACAAAAGTACTACACGCGCATCCACCTCCTGCACCGCCTCGTACACGGCTTCCTCATGACCAGCTTTCTGGGTCTGGCAGCCACGGGCATGCCGATCAAGTTCAATTGGGCCCCGTGGGCGGTCAACATCGCCCACAGCGTCGGCGGATTTGGAACCATTCTGTTCTTCCACAAGTTCTTTGCCGTAATCTTGACCGGCTGTTTCGCCGTGCACCTGGGTTATCTCTTCCGGGTGGGATTCATGGAAGGCGACCGCAGCATCTTCTACGGCCCGGGCTCGATGGTGCCGCGACCGAAGGATCTGTTCGACATGTTCCAGCACTTCCGCTGGTTCTTCGGCATGGGCGAGCAGCCCCGCTTTGACCGCTTCACATATTGGGAGAAGTTCGATTACTGGGCCGTATTCTGGGGCATGGGTGTGATCGGCGGATCTGGGTACATGCTGTGGTATTCGGGTTTCTTCGCCCGCTTCGTGTCCGGATGGGTCTTCAACATCGCCCTCCTGATCCACTCCGAAGAGGCGCTGCTGGCCGTCTGGTTCATCTTCGCGGTGCATTTTTTCAACGGCCACATCCGGCCGGACAAGTTTCCCATGGACCTGGTGATCTTTACCGGGCGAATCAGTGAAGAGGAACTCAAAGAGGAACGCCCGGTGGAGCACGAGCGCCTGATCGCCGAAAACGGTCTCACCGCCATCCAGACGGATGCGCCGCCGCTGTGGATGAAGAACTTTGGACGGCTGATCGGGTTCAGCGTGGTGATCAGCGGCTTTACCCTGTTTTTTCTAACGATCTGGGCCTTGTGAAGAGGGCGGCTATGGCAACGAGATACCTGGGACTGCTGGGTGGGTTGCTGATAGCCGCCTTAACCTGTGCGGGCAGCGAAGCCCGCGCCGTCACCCTGGCGCCGGAGGTGCAAGCCTGTCTGGAATGCCACCGTGAGCCGTCGATGGAGCTGATGCTGCCGAGCGGCGAAAGCCGCTCCCTCTACGTCGACGAGGAGCATTTTGCCAACTCGATTCACGGCGACAAACTGAGCTGTACCGACTGCCACTCTGACATCGAAGGCTATCCGCATCCCGAGCGCACCTTCAAAAACCTGCGCGAGTTCACTCTGGGATATTACGAGAATTGTAAAGGCTGCCACTTCGACAATTACACCAAGAGTCTGGACAGCGTGCATTATGCCTTTCTGTCCAAGGGCGATCTGAAGGCACCCCTGTGCGTGGATTGCCACGGGGCCCACGACGTCACCAAGCCGGGGGTGCCGAAGTCGCAGATTTCCAAGACCTGCGCCCGCTGCCACGCCGGCGTCTACCAGCAGTACGCCCAGAGCGTCCACGGACAGGCACTCCTGCACGAGAAGAATGGCGACGTGCCGGTTTGTACCGATTGCCACCGCTCCCACAACATCGAAGACCCGCGCACCGTCGCCTTCCGGCTGAAGAGTCCCGAAATATGCGCCCGTTGCCACGGCGACGAGAAGCTCATGCAGAAATACAACCTGTCCACCGGCGTGCTGCAGTCCTACCTGAAAGATTTTCACGGCATGACCGCCTCTTTCTACAGCAAAGAAAAGGCGTCGCCGAGCGCGCTGACGGCGGTGTGCACGGACTGCCATGGAGTACATGACATCCTGAGCGCTAAAGATCCGAAATCCAGCGTCATGCAGGCCAACTTGGAAAAGGTGTGCCAGAAGTGTCATCCCGGGAGCACGGGGAGCTTCCCCGCGGCCTGGCTGCGGCACTACGAACCCACTCCTGAGAAGGCGCCGCTGGTCTACTACGTGAAGCTGATCTATCAGATCTTCATCCCCTTTGTGGTGGTCGGGTTGATGTTGCAGATTCTCCTCCACATCTGGCGCGTCGTCGTCAGCCGCTAGAGGCCGACAGGAGAGAGCGACAATGCCAAGTCACCTTCGGGTCGCCGGTACGGAAAAATCGCACACATCTTTTCTGGTCCGCTTCAGTCTGCGGCAGCGTCTGGAGCACTTCTCGATCATGCTGCTGTTCACCATGCTGGCGCTCACCGGATTGCCGCAGGAATTCTTCGAGGCGCGTTGGGCGCAGTGGCTGATCCCCGCGCTCGGCGGCATCGATCGGGTGCGTTGGGTGCATCGCTTGTGCGGCATCCTGTTCACCATCGGTGCGGTCGAACACCTGGGGGCCGTAGTCTTCCTCGTGGTCACCAAGCGCATCAACTTATCAATGGTGCCGTCGAAAAAGGACTTCCGGGACGCCATTCTGACGCTGCGGTATTACTTCGGCGCCACGGAGGAGGAGGCCCAGTTCGACCGCTTTGATTATCGCCAGAAGTTCGAATACTGGGGCCTCATTTTCGGCAGCGTGGTGATGATTGTCACGGGCTTCATTCTGTATTTCCCGGCGCTGACGGCGCGCATTCTGCCCGGAGATCTCATCCCGGCCGCCAAGGTTGCTCATGCGAGTGAAGGCCTGTTGGCATTTCTCATCGTGATCATCTGGCACGTGTACAACGCGCATCTGAATCCGGACGTCTTCCCGTTCGACACCAGTATCTTCACCGGCCGGGTCAGCGAAGAGCGCATGCTCAAAGAGCATCCTCTGGAGTTGGAGCGGCTACGCCCACAGCGGCGCCAGCCGCACAGCGCTGAAGCGGTGGCCAATGTGCCCCAAAAGGGAACCGGCAGCGGGCCTCCCTAACCTTTGAACCGGGACATGAAAACCCTGAGCCAGTTCCGTTTCGTTCGAAGCAGCCTTCGAAGGCGGATCGTTCTCCTGGTCGGCTTGGGGATGGTTGCGTTGGCGGCAATACTCGGTTTCTCGACGATCCGCAGCAGCCAGGAACTCTTCGATCGGGCACTGAGCGAGCGCCAACGTTTAGCCGAGGTGCTGGCCGAATACCTGGACCAGACTGTCAAGACCAACCTGGTGGTGTTGCAGGAGGTGGCGCTGGCGGTGCGTACGAATATAAAGGCCCCCGACGCTGACCTGAAAGCCCTCCGGTCGGTGCTGCGGGAAGCCTACCTGCGGTCATTTTTCACTGAAGGCACTTTCCTCCTCGATCGCGCCGGCGAGCTCATTCTGATCGAACCGCAGCGCTTCATACGCCCAGATGAGGATTTCGCCTCATTGCGCTGCACGCGCACCACGCTCGACGCTGGCAAACCGCAGGTGTCCGGCTTGGTGGCAGGGAGCAGGAGACGGATCTATGCCACCGTTCCGGTGCGCGACTGGAACGGAGAAATCATTGGCGCCGTGGGGGGCGAGCTGGATCCCGACAGCCAGCGCTTCCGCTCGCTGCTGCGTTCCCCGGGAACCGAAACCACGTATATCGACCTGGTGGATGATGACGGTACCGTCTTGCTCTCCACCAAGAGCGCACGCGCGTTCACCAAGAGTGACCATGGCCGCTTTCTCGCCGACCTGATCCAGAAGGGAAAGCCCGTGGTCAGCGCCTGCCACAACTGTCACGAGGATGATGGTGGCCGTGAGCGCGAGGTGATGGCCTTCGCCCCGCTGCGCTTTGCGCCCTGGGGCGTTGGCATCAGACAAAGCGAGCAGGAGGCATTGGCCTCGGCGTTTACGCTCAATCGGCGCTTGCTGTCGCTGGGGCTGGCCATACTGCTGATCGCGCTGCCGTTTGCTTGGGGCGTGGCCCGTAGCGTAACCCGGCCCCTGACCATCCTGACGCAAGCCACGCAGCGCATAGCCAAGGGCGATCTCGACCAGGCCATTCCCCCTTTCGGCGAGGATGAGATCGGACAGCTGGCGCAATCGTTTGACCGCATGCGCGCCGCCCTCAAGACCTCCCTCGAAACCATCGAACAGGGCAAACGGGATCTCGAGATCAGGGTGCGGGAGCGCACGCGCGAACTTGCCGTGGCTAATGACGAGCTGCAGGAAAAAGAGCTAAGACGGCACGAGCTCTTGAAAAAACTAATCAGCGCGCAGGAGGAGGAACGCAAACGCATCGCCCGCCAACTCCATGATGAGACCAGCCAGGCTTCGGCCGCCTTGTTGCTGGCCATCGAAGTCAGCGGTAAAGATCTACCCGAGGAGATGAAAGAGAAGCTACGGCGGATGAAGGTAATGGCCGATCGCATATTGGACAGCATCCACCGCATCATTTTCGATCTCCGTCCCTCGATGCTCGATGACCTCGGCCTGCCTTCTGCTCTGCGCTTTTCGGCCGAGAGCCACCTGGAGCCGCACGGCCTCGACCTCACCATCGAGGTCGCCGGGACGGAGCGCCGCTTGAGACCTGAAATAGAAACCACCCTGTACCGTATCGGCCAGGAAGCAATCGCCAACATCGAGCGGCATTCGGACGCAGAGAGTGTGAAAATCACACTCGACTTCGGCGCCGATGAGATCGCCCTCCATGTGGAAGACGACGGGCGGGGATTCGATCCGGATGAATTCGAACGCCCCGTGACGGAAGCTAGAGGCCTGGGGCTCTTGGGCATGCGGGAACGGGCCGCTTTACTGGGCGGCACCCTTGCGGTTCGTTCCGAACCTGGCAAAGGGTCTTGCATCAGTGTCAGAATCCCGCTCCTGGAAGAGACCAGCACAATGGCTGAGCCGCATTACGCATGAGCAAGATCCGAGTCCTGATCGCAGACGATCACGCCCTGCTGCGCGAGGGCATCAGGGCGCTGCTGTCGGGTTATGACGATATTGAAGTCGTGGCGGAAGCGGCGGACGGCCGCGAGGCGATCGAGCAGGCCAAGAAGTTCTCTCCGGACATCGTAATGATGGACATCGCCATGCCCGGACTGGGCGGGCTCGAAGCTACACTGGAGCTCAAGCGGCTGTTCCCCGATCTCAGGATCCTCATCCTGACGCAATATGACGATCGCGAGTACGTCTACCGCTTCCTGAAAGCCGGTGTGTCCGGCTACGTGCTGAAGCGGGCCGCCGGTACCGAGCTCGTGGCTGCCATTCGAGCGGTGCATAGGGAGGGAACGTTTCTACACCCCGACGTGGCCCGAGATGTGGTCCTGGGCTACCTGGGCCGGTCCCAATCTGCCGAGCAGGAGGATCCCTACGAGGCGCTGACCGACCGTGAGAAGCAAGTGCTGAAGCTGGTGGCGGAAGGCAAGACCAACAAGGAGATCGCCGAGATCCTGCAGATCAGCGTCAAGACCGCCATGGGTCACCGCGCCAACCTCATGCAGCACCTGGGCATTCACAACAAGGCGGAGCTGGTCAAGTTTGCGCTCCAGCGCGGCATTGTCACCTGAACCTGGTACCTGGTCAGGACCCGATAGATCATGTAGTCCGGGTCATCGGTGTGGACGCAGATCGCAAACTGCAAGGTCGTACATCGGCGGCGTGGAACGCGGCGATTTTGGCCCCGAGCTTGCGCGTACTGGTATAGCGCGCCGGCTCAAGCGCCTGGGTGAGCGTGTAAACCAGCCATCCACCAGGCTCCATCCCATATGCGTTAACCTAAAGCTCACCAGGGGCGCCGAACGGTTGGGAGTCTGGCGCCCCAAAGGGGCAATGATTCATCAGCCCAGGGCGACGCCCTTGGGCAATGTTCGGTCTCGGTCAAGCCCTGAAAGGGCGCAACTGCTCAGTCCCATACGTACCGCTCGTCATATACAACACCGTACCGGTCCAGGAGCCGTCGGAATTCTTCCTGGAAGCTCAGCTGCCGATGGTGCTCTTCCTGCTCGCCAATGTAGCTGACCAGCGCTCGCAACTGCGACTCGCCAATCGAAAACGCTCCGTACCCGCCTTGCCAGAAGAAGCTCCCGATCCCCTGCTGCTTCATCCACTTCGAGGAACTCTTCTTGACCTCCTCGACGACGCCGGCAACCGTCCAGGTGCGCGCGAGCGACAACAGCGTATGATCGGCGGTACCGCCCGTTTGTAACGACGGGCAGCATAGAATCTCCAGAATACCGATGATGTAGGCACGCAGTGCCGGTCTGATCTCGCGAGTGATCATGGGCTCACGGTTCCTGGTGCTGAAGACGACGTGCACCGGAATCTTGGCGAGTGACTGCGGCACGGCCTTGAGTTACGCCCCTTCAGGGCTTCATGTCCACTGCCACGAACCCAGGGCGGTGCCCTGGGCTGATGAATGTCACCCCTTTGGGGTGCGGAAACACTGCTCGAATTAGGTTAACGCATATGAGGCTACATCCTGCCACGGGCGGCGGTGACGGCTTAAGCGATCCCGATCGAATCGGATAGGCGGTTGTGGCGGCCGGTGGCAACGACGATCTTGGTCACGTCGAAGAAGGTGTCGGTGAAGACAGTGACGGGCGGCCTGCGGGCGCGACGGATCACGCTGTCACGGCTCGCCGCTCTCGACCGTGTTGCTGCCGGTTGGGGAAGCTATGGCGCGGTTCGCGGCAGCAAGAAACTGGCTGGCGTCGAGGATCTCCAGCAGGATAGCACGGCCGTCTGGTGCAAAGTGAGCGATGACTGAACCCACCTCTTCCGCGTACTCGATCGTGTCCCCAGGAGCGCCCTGGTCGATAGTCAAGATGTCGTCATCCTTATCGTACCGCAGTTTCATATCGGCTCCTTCGCCCAGGGTAAAAGGTCACGACCTCGAACGCGTCATCGGTTTCTCGGTAGACCACGCGCAGCACGCGATGCTCGGTAAATCGCCCGGTGGCAATCTGGCGTCCCTTTTCTCCAGGCTCGATCCGGTCGGGCTGGCGCACCACACCTTCCACCTGCTCACGGGTAACACAGACCTTGTAACGACGAAGATCGTCGAACTTCCTGAGCGCATGTTCGCCAAAGCGGATCGCCTTCACTATCGTAGCCTACCATGGCACGGCTTGCTGAACCAAGACCCGTTGGAACCCGTTGCGGTTCAGACGTGCGATGAAGGACTCGCCACGGCGTTCAAAGACATCGGAAAGGAAAGCCAAGACCTGCGGATCCATATTACCCCTACCATTCCCCCAGGATTCAAGGCCCTTTCGTAGGCCCCGCGGTGTACGTTCAGCGGTGGAAGCAGGCCAAGAAGATGCGGTGAGGGCGGTGACCTTGGCAAGCTCCTACACCAGTCGGCGATCGAGGCGATCGTCCATGAGTTTGACGGCATCGCTACGGAGCCCATTGGTAACTTCAGACCTCCTGATCTCCAGGCAAGCCCCAGCAGCGGCGGGTTTGGCCGGAAACCGTTGGAGCTGTAGGGCGAAGTGGGGCGGGTGGGTGAGGGCTGGAAGGAGAGCGCAGCGCCGGAGTCGGATTTTGAAAGTGCCCCCGTTTTTTGCTCTCTTGCGCGTGGAGCGAGAGGGACCATGCCACAGCTGCAACTGCCGATCTTTCCAGCGGAGATCACCCACATTACCGATGAGTTGGGCTTCGAGTGTCGCGATGGGACGGTGACGTACTTCACCGGTCAGATGCCCGTGTTCCGACACGCGGCCGATGACCAGCGTACGTTCCGGATGATCATCAGTCAGTTCGTGGTGAACGGGAACGCCCGGCAATCCGAGATCGCGCGTGCCTTCGGGATTGCGCTGGTCAACGTGAAGCGAGCGGTACGGCGCCACCGAGAGCAGGGGGCGGCAGGGTTTTATGCCCCGCGCCGGGGCCGACGAGGGCCAGCGTTGTTGACACCGGAAGTGGTCAAGCAGCTGCAGGATCTGCTAGATGCCGGGGTGCCGACGGCCCAGGCGGCACGCGAGCTGAATCTGAAGCCCGACACGGTGAGTAAGGCGGTGCGCGCGGGGCGGCTACCTTGGCGAAGGGAGTGAAGGCGGTCGATTGTGCTGCGTCTCGGAAGCGTCAAGGAGACATGCCGCCTGTCGGATGACAGGACACAACAGCATGGCTGACGCCTTGGCGCTTCCGCCGTGTAGCGGCGCAGCATTCCGCGCCCTGCGCAATCCAGGTCGAAGCTCGGTGACAGCGGGAATTCGCCTATGAAACATGATGTTGGTCATGTAAGCCGCTGCGGCTCGAGGGCTACTCGAACAAGCAAAGGGCAAAATCGAGCAAAACTCCGTAAGGTTACGGATAGACCGCGGCTTGCCGTTTGTGCTTTAGACATGCTTCGATGATTGCCCCGGATCTTTCACTCACACTCCGCTAAACCTCCGGCAGAGCGAGATATGTCCCGAAAGGCACGCGCCGTGGATGAGGGCGCCGTCTAATTCTTAACAATTGGGGGCTTACTTACTAATCATTGTCTAGCCCGGCTGTTTGGAATTGACGGGCTATGTGCGCCGAGGCAGCAAAGAGAGGGTATCAGTGACAATGAGGACGAGCGCATTGCGATGCAGCGGCATAGGGCTGGCTGTGCTCCTGCAATGTCTCACTCTGCCCTCGCGCGCCTTGGCGTGCGTCGTGGCACTGGCCAGCTGCGAGCTGCACCGGAGTCGGCAGCGGATGCGTGCCTACACGGAGGGGGAACTTTCGACATGACCGTGACCGTCAACTGCGGTGGGCTCGTAAGGAAGTAGGGTGATCGTCTGGGAGGTGGTCATGCGCCGTGGGCTTCTGGGTTCTAGCGTCCTGCTCCTAACGCTGTTCGATGCATCTCTGGCGACAGCAGGAACCCAACTGGGCACTGAAATCAGCGGCCAGCAGCCCGACACCACGCTGGGGGCACGCGATGGCCTATGATGCTGCCCGGCAGCAGGTGGTCCTTTTCGGAGGTTTAACCGCCAGCGGGGGCGCCAGTGACACGTGGGTGTGGGACGGGATCAACTGGACGCAGAAGAGCCTGCTGAACAGCCCGAAACCGCGCATGTGGCACGCGATGGCCTACGACGCGGCACGCGAGCAGGTGGTCTTGTTCGCAGGTCGGGGCCTCAACGAGGATGGCAGCGCCACGTACTACGACAACGACACGTGGGTCTGGGACGGGGTCAATTGGACGCAGAAGGAACCAGCGAACGCTCCACCATTCCGCTTTGGACACGCGATGGCCTACGACGCGGCACGCGAGGAGGTGCTCCTGTCCGGAGGTCGGGGCTTCAACGAGAACGGCAGCAAAACGTACTACAACGACAGTTGGGTCTGGAACGGGACGAACTGGTCGGTCAAAGGTCCAGCCAACCAACCGTCTCAGCGCGATTACCACTCGATGGCCTACGATGCGGCCCGGCAGCAGGTGGTCCTTTTCGGAGGCTGGAATGGATTCAGCGAGAGCAATGATATCTGGGTCTGGGACGGCGCCAACTGGATGCAAGAAAGCCCTGCGAACAGCCCAACATCGCGCGCCTTCCACGCCATGGCTTATGATGCGGCGCACGAGCGGGTGGTCCTGTTTGGCGGTAACTATGGCTCCGCGGTTTTCAACGACACGTGGGTCTGGCCGGATACACCGGGCCCGGTCCTGCCGTGCGTCGTGGGCACCGGCACGACGGTAAGCTGCACCGAGTCCGCCCTAGATGCCTGCCTTCCAGGCGACGGGAGTTTCGACGGCGCCGTAACCTTCAACTGCGGTGGTGCCGCTACGATCACCGTCACCAGCACCAAGACGATTAGCGCCGATACCGCCATTGACGGTGGGAGTCTGGTCACGATCGGCGGCGGCAACAGCGTCGGCATCTTTTTCGTGAACACTGGCGTCAGGTTCATGGTCCAGAACCTGACCATTGCCAACGCGCGCAATAACGCGCGCGGCAGCGGTATCTCCAGCAGCGGCACGCTGACGGTCACCAACAGCACGTTCTCCGGCAATAGCGCGCGCGACGACGGCGGCGGCATTTTCAGCAGCGGCACACTGACGGTCAGCAACAGCACCTTCTCTGGCAATAGCGCGCGCGGGCGACCCGTGTTCGGGGGCACTTTCTCCGGCGGCTACGGCGGAGCCATCTTCAGCAGCGGCACGCTGACGGTGACTAACAGCACCTTTTCCGACAACAGCGCGAACCAAGGCGGCGGCGTCTTCAATGCGGGAGTACTGACGGTCACCAACAGCACCTTCTCCGGCAATGTTGGGCGTCACGGCGGAGGCGGCATTTACAACGACTCGGGCACCGTCATAATCGCCAATACTATCCTTGCCAATAGCACCTCGGGCGCCAATTGCTTCGGCGCGGTTACTGATGGCGGCCACAACATCGATGACGAAGACACGTGTGGTTTCAGCGCCGCACACGACTCCTTTACCAACACGAACCCGAATCTGGATCCTGCAGGATTGGCCGAAAACGGCGGCCCAACAGCGACGTTTGCTCTCTGCCGAGGTCCTGGGTTTCCGGTTGGATGTTCAGGAGCTAGTCCGGCTATAAATGCTGGAGACGAAAGCATCTGTTCGACAAATAGTGGTGCCGTCCCAGTCAACAATGTAGACCAGCGCGGCTTTATCCGCCCGGGTCCGGGCGCAAACAACTGCTCAATTGGTGCTTTCGAGGCAAACTCGCCTGGACCTCCCAATCCAACCTGCGCGACGGGCACCCTTTCCGGGTATGTTCGAGATGCGACTACATGGGCGGCAAAGCCGTATATTTCAATCACCGTAGGCGGCATTGCGACGCAGACGGATGGCAGCGGGTATTACTCAGTGCCGACTCTTCCCCCAGGGGTTTACTCAGTGAGCACCTCAGTTACGAACTTCTTCCCTTACCGCACAAACGTGACTGTTTGTGGAGATACGCAGCACGACTTGTTGATGACCAAAAGCCAGACCGTCTTCGGTCGCAGCGCGCCCTCCGGCTACGGCCCTGACCCGGTGAACACGGCCACCGGCAACTATGTCTACGGCCACCGGGATCTCGAGATTCCTGGCAGAGGGATGCCGTTCGTCTTCGAGCGCGATTACAACTCGCAGGACGCAACCGACGGGTCGTTGGGATTTGGCTGGACCCACAATCTCAACACGGCTCTGCTCGTCAACCCGGACGCCACCGTGATGGTCCGCTGGGGTGATGGCCACACGGAAACATATACGCCCGACGGCTCGGGCGGGTTCACGCCGCAGTATGGCGTATTCGATACGCTCACCCTCAATGGCGACGGCATGTATACGCTCACCAGGAAGGATCTCACTGAGTACCAGTTCAACAACTCGAATCAATTGGCCGCGATCGTGGACAAGAACGGCAACACCGTCGCCCTCGCATACAGCGATGGACTGCTCACCCAGGTCACCGACACGGCGGGACGCGTCCTGGTCCTCACCTACGACGGCAGCGATCATCTCACGCTGCTCACCGACCCGATCGGGCGCACCGTGCAGTTCGCGTACGACGGCAATGACAACCTCGTTTCGGCAACCGATCCCAACGGCCATACCACAGCGTACACGTACGACGCCGATCACCAGATCCTGACCGTCACCGACCCGCGCGGCAACGTCGTGGTGACCAACGTTTACGACGATCAGAAGCGGGTCGTCACGTCGCAGCGTGACGCCAAAGGGGGGCAGACGACATACAGCTACGACACCGCGAACAATGTCACCACCATCACCGATGCTCTCGGCGGCACGACGAAGGACTACCATGACCCGTTGCTCCGACTGATCCGCAAGGACGATGCGAACGGGCACTCCGCGTTGTACGCGTACGATGCGGCCGGGAATCGCACCTCAGTCACGGACAAGAACGGCAACACGACCACCTACGAGTACGATGCGCACGGCAATGTGACCAAGAAGACAGACGCTCTCGGCAAGGTCACCGCGATCACCTACGATGCGAACAACAATCCGCTCACCCGCACCGACGCACTGAGCAAGACAACCACGTTCACCTACGATACCCACGGCAACCTGGCCAGTACCACGGATGCGCTCGGGCATGTCACGACCATTGGCTACGACACGCATGGGCTTCCCCAAATCGTGACCGATCCTCGCGGGAACACGACGACCAACACTTACGATGCGCAAGGTAACCTCACGCGCGTGACCGACGCCATCGGCAATCACAGCGACTACACGTACGACGGTGTGGGACGCCGCCTCACAGTCACCAACGCCCGCGGACACACGACAACCTTCACCTACGACGCGAATAATAATCCCCTCACAACGACAGACGCACGTGGCTGTGTGACCACGTACACCTACGACGAGAACAACAACCGCCTGAGCGTCACCGACCCGCGCGGCAAGACGACCACGTTTACCTACGATGCCAAGGATCTGCTCACAATCTTGGTGACACGTTGTTTAGCTTAAGTAGCGGCCTCTACAAGGGAGCCAGTAAGTTATCGGACTATCAAGATATTTCCCAATACAGCAAGATCGTGGCACCAGGATACTACGAGGAGTTTCTCAGGAAGGGAATTGTCGAGAATGGCATAGACGTAGTCACCTCCGGCGCGGATCTCTTGGAAAGGCTATTTTAGCATGGCGCTTGTCCGGAGAAATTACCACGCGGCTTCCCTAGCGTCCTTCGTTTCCCGCTCTTTCTGTATTGCTGTACTTGTCGTCATCGCTTTCAGCTTTGTGGCGGAGAGTCAGGCTGTAGCTTCAGCAAATGGCTACGACTCGCTCAACCGCCTAGCGCAGGTCGAGTACGCCAACGGAACCGTTGTCATGTATACGTACGACGCGGCTGGAAACCGACTCAGCGAGGTCGTGGACACTGCCGTTCCATCGGTCACGATCGAGGTCCCGGCTGCCGTCGGCGTCTACAGCACGAGCGCTGCAACGCTCGATCTCTCTGGCACCGCAGCTGACGACGTCGCCGTTGCGGAAGTCACGTGGAGTAACGATCGCGGCGGCAGCGGCACGGCGACGGGTGCGACGAACTGGGCTGTCCCGGAAATCGCGCTGCAACTCGGTACCAACGTGATCACCGTCACGGCCCATGACGGGGTGGGCAAGACCGCCGCTGCAACACTGATAGTGACCTATGAGCCGGTCACCACAACGGTAACATCGACGCGAACA
>Ga0214473_10001416_pt1 | contig 31694 bp, 29 predicted proteins | sample RVTome_7_FD_203509 | JGI IMG/M metagenome (GOLD analysis project Ga0214473, IMG submission 203509) | Soil microbial communities from uranium-contaminated site in the Upper Colorado River Basin, Wyoming, United States - RVT98D197 | ecosystem: Environmental > Terrestrial > Soil > Contaminated >...
ATTTGGCCCGCATCTCGTCCAGGTCGGTTTTCTCCATTTGGGCCAGAAAGCCGCTGACTGCGTGCCCGCAAGCGTTCTTGGAAGTGGTGTTGCGCGGCACGATGGTGTTGATGGCGCCACCCCGGTCAATCACGCCAGGCACGATGGGGTCGTATTTGGCCCCGTGATCTATGCCCACCGCTCCGGGCATGATGCGCTCGGTGATGTAAGCGCCGGCGAGCACGGTCCCGCGTTCGTTAAAGATGGAGACGACGTCGCCGCTCTTGATGCCTCGGGCCTCTGCATCCACCGGGTTGATCCACAGCGGGTGGTACTGATATCCGTCCACGCCTCTGACTTTGCAGGTCTCGATCTCCCGCAGCCAGGTGATGTCGTCGTGCTCGGAATGAATCCCCCAGCGGGGGTGGTTGCTCATGACCAGAAGCGGATACTTCTTCGACCGTTCGGTGCCGATGGTCTCCTCGTGGTATAGCCCTTTGGGGATCCATTTGGGCACCGGGGGCCGCTCCAAGTCGTCGGGGAAGTGCTGGGCCAGACCGGTGGAATAGAACTCTATCTTCCCGGTGGGCGTGCTCAGTGGGTACTTCTCCGGATCCTCGAAGAACTGGATAAGCCCGGCAGGGATCTTCTCCCACTCGGGGTTGGTGGGAATCACGTAGTAACCCTTCGTCCTCAGATCCTCCCAGCTAATGAGGTGCGCCGCTCTGGAAGTCTCATAACCGAGCCTGATCAGCTCCGGTATGGTCTTTCCGCCCGTGTATTCTTCGAGCAGTCCCAAGCGCTCGGCGATCTTGCAGACGACTTCATAGTCGCTCGCGGACTCGCCCAGAGGCTCGATGCATCTCTCTTCGGGAAACAGCAGATTCATCTGGCCGCTGAAGATGTCGCTGCCGATGTCGTCTTCTTCGAGCTTGGTGTTGACCGGCAGGATGACGTCGGCGAAGAGAGCGTCGTTCTCCAGCCACGGGTGCTGGCACAGCATGAACTCGATGTCTGGTTTCCGTATGGCCTTGACGTAATCGTTGCCGCTGTTCCAGCAAGTGATCCAGGAGGGCGAGTCCGTCCAAACCATGTGGATCTTCGAGCAGCCGTCGGCCGGATATTTGTAGTGGACGAACTGGTTTTCCCGGGTGGTGAACTCGCTTTCATTACCCCACCAGTCGATTTCACCCTCAAGTATAGCCTTGGGAACAAGGCTCTTCGGAATGAAAGAGGGGTGGTTGGTAAGGGCCGGGGTGCTCCCGGTGTACGCGGCACCCAGATCGGTGAGCACCGAAGGGGCCGGGGGCGACATCTGCTCCATGTTATCGAGCAGGCCCCACTCGATCATCTTGGACTGGTTGCAGCCCGGTCGGCCTAGGCCCTGCATGGCGAGACACAACACCTGCAATCGGGCCGGTTCGGTGGCGTAGGGGCCGCGTATGCCGGGGCCGCCGTTGCCTATAACCACCGTTGTGCGCTTGGACGCCCACTCTTTCGCGAGTGCTTTGATGATTCGGGAAGGCACTCCGGTGATACCGGCCGCCCATTCCGGGCTCTTCGGGACGTCGTCTTCTTTTCCCGTCACGTAGTCTTCGAACTTGTCCACCCCGTAGGCGTGCGTTTCGAGGTACTCCTTGTCATAGGTGCCCTCTTTGAACCACTGATAGCAGATAGCGATGTACAAGGCGGCGTCGGTGTTGGGGAGGACGGGAATCCATTTGTCCGCGTGCACCGCGTTGGCGTAGTTCACGTCGGGGGAGATATAGATCTGCTTGATGCCCAGCTCGGTCCACCAGTAGCTTAGGCGGCTGGTGAGCTGGCCCTGCCACCCCCATACAGTCGTCTCCTGGTCACAGCCCCAGAAGAGAAGCAGGTCGGCGTTCTTGGAAATGTCCCAGAGCAGATTCTTCTGAGGCATCTGCTGCCCCACCGGCTCGCAGCCCCACACGTGCTTCGCGCCCCACCACCAGCCTTCCCAACTGTCGGCGTCGCGGACCTGCAGAGTGTAGCCACCCAGCATCGTGAGCAGCTTGCGCATGCAGCCGTGCGGACCATGGACCACCTTGTTCTCGCCGTGCTGGTCGGATTGGTTGAGGATCGCGGTGGGGCCGTATGTCTCCTTGATGCGCACTCTCTCGCCGGCGATGATGTCGAGGGCTTCATCCCAGCTGATGCGCACGTACTTGCTTACACCGCGATTTTGGGGGTTGCGCTCGCCGTTGGGATCGAAGTCCACCCGCTTCATGGGATAGCGGATCCGGCCGGGTGAGAAGACACGCTTCTTGTAGGCCAGACTGAGCGGAGGAATGAGGCTCTTGTCACTCGGTTCGAAGGTCTTTCCCCGCGCGTGCATCACCCAGGGTTTGACTTCTTCTTTGGTGTACTGCTCGTAATAGCGGGCCGGGCGGATCCGCACTATCTTGCCATCCTTGACGTCCACCATGGACGCGTTGGCCCCGTTGAACACCCCGCACCAGCTAATATCGCGGACGAGTGTTCTTTCTCCGGCCGCGTTGGGCGGTCTCTTGACGAACTCCTCCATGCGGTCTCCTTCTTCATCTGCTGTTGGGCGTGGCATCCCAGCACAAGCTAAGTGGTCAAGCTATCACTTGTGGTGATGCTACTATCACGTCTAGCGATTGTAAAGTGGAGCGTCAGCGCGCGGAGGCATTGGTATGGGACCCAAGCCGAGGATGGTGACGGCGGCGAGGAAGCGTCAGATCGCGGAAGTCACGGTCGACATCGTGGCCGAATATGGGGTCGAGGCGACCACAACATCCCGCATCGCCGGAGCCGCAGGCATCACCCAATCGGCGCTCTATAGGCATTTTACGAACAGGAACGCAATTTTGCTCGCCGCGCTGGACGTCCTCTATGAACGAATCCATGCGGTGATAAGGTCGTCCGAGGAAGGAACCGTACGAGACCGTCTACGCGCAATAGGAAGGTTTCACTCGGAGATTGTCTCATCTGACCGCAGCACATTTGTCATTCCCCTCTTCGAGTTCTTGGCGGCGTCTCCCGAGGCTGGACTAAGGAAATCGCTGCGCGTTCACCAGCTTAGTGTGATCAGGGAATTAGCCGACATCATCGAGCAGGGCAAGACTGATGGGAGCATACGCGAAGAGACCGATTCCGAACAACTCGCGTGGGAGCTTCACGGGGTCTACTGGGCCGAAGACATCGCCTACCTGATGGGCATCCGGCAGTTCATAACCTCCGGCCGCTCCACCACGATGTTGCATCACATATTGGAAGGTATCTGAGTCAATCTCCGGATATCCGTTGGCTTGCAGTTCGTAAGTCTGGGCGACCAGGCCAACGATAAGACCCCCGCCGGAGGAATCCGGCGGGGGCAAAGATCTGATGGCTAGAAAAGACCGAGGGGAGACTTGCCCCAAGAGCATCCGCCCTATTCGATGATAGCCACGAGACGGACGATGGATCCGTCGCCCTTCTCCCAGCGGATGGGGAAGCCGGCGAGCTTCACGCGCATGCCGAGCACCTCGTCGATGTCGCCACCGACATTCTCGTAGCCCATGATGCCCGCTTTGAGCAGCATGTTGTGGCAGGGCTCCCAGTCTGGATAATCCTCAATGACCTTGCGGCCACGCTCTCTTTCGTACTCCTCGTTCACCGCGGGAAGGATCGGGCCGAGCCCATGGGGGCCGATGGCGGTTGACAGCGGGTGATCCAGCGCTTGCTGATCGACGCCCACGCACTTGACACCGCGCTCGATCAACCACTCACCCGCGCTCTTGACCAGACCGGGAGAGTAGGCGAAGTACGCTTTGGTGTCGGCGTATTGAGCATGCATGTGCGTATGGATGATGACGATGTCGTCACGCTCTACCCTGGGGGTCGCGTTCTCGAGGATGTCACCTGTGATATTGCCCCATTTGCCGAGGTTGCCAACGTCGATGACCACGCCGGTGCCGTAGTACTTGTCCAAGGGGATCTGGTCCGTGTACGCGCCGCCCTCGAACACGTGAGCCGGGGAGTCGGCGTGCGTGGTGGTGTGCATCGTGGTGGTGATCTTCTGAGTGAGCACTCCGGACTTCGCGTGATAGTGGATGCGCTCGATACTAATGTCTTGGAAGTACGGCCACAGCGGGCACTTATCCCCGAAGGGTTGGCTCAGGTCAACCAGTCTTACCATGCTCTTCTCCTTCGTATGAGTTCGCGTTGCCAAATCGGCCCAGCGGCCGAGTGGGCAAGAATGGGATCCTAGATGCAGCCGTACTTGTAGATCCTGTCCGGAGCGCCGGTAAGGTCGGCTTCATCGATCTCCGCAACGGCACGGACCATTGTGCCGTCGCCCATGTACCAGCGCATCGGGAAGCACCAGAACTGGAAGCGCTTGCCGACGACCTTCTCGAGGTCCCCGCCGAGGTTCTCGATGCCCACGATGCCGTTGCCCATCATGTATTTGTGGCACGGTTCCCAGGTGCCCCACTCGCCAGCTTTCTCCAGCTTGCCGTACTCCGCCATGTACTTATCCATGCCAAACCGCTCGATGAACACTTCGCGGTCGAACCACGCGTAGGCATCGATGCCGTACTTGTCGATGTACTCCTGGGTGATCGGCCGGCCGGTCCTACCGGGAAGGTTCATCGCGGTGGCGCCGTTCTTGCCCATGGCCGTGTGGAGAGGATGGTCCAGGGCCTGCATGTCCATGGCCACGCATTTCGGCATGTACTTCTCGATCCACTGGCCTGCTTTGAGGCCGGTGCCCGGCGAATAGTGGAAGTAGTCCTTGCTGTCGTCATATAGCAGGTGCGTGCCGGTGCGGATGCAGAGCACCATGCCTTTGAGTTCCTCGGGCTTGATGTTCGCCCGTTTGCAGGCGTCGTCCAGGTGCTTGTCGGTGATGAGTTCCCAGGCCTCGCACTTGACGTCGAGGCAGATCGCGTCGCCGCAGTAAGCATCGATCGGCAGTTCGTGGGTGTACCTGGCGCGGACACCGTTGAAGTCGCGCTCCATGACGTGGCGCGGCGAATCGGCATGCGTGGCGGAATGCTGCACGACATTGATCTTCTGGCTGAGAACGCCAGACTTCGCCTGGCCGTGCATGGTGTCGATGACCGGCTTGACGAAATACGGCCAGAGCGGGATGTCGGCGCCGAACGGATGGCTGAGGTCGACGAACACTCTCTTTCCCATGATGATCCTCCAGATAGATGTGATTAACTCTGCCGCCACGCAGGCGGGGTGATTCCAAAGGGATAATCAGCCAGTTATAAGCAGCACACTCCTCGGCAATGCCGGTCGACTCTCCGTGAGTAAGGCATTGGTCTCTGGTCTCCAGGAATACCTGAACTACTTAGTTTCCGCCTGTTTCATCGCACGTACTGCCTTGGTGAGGTAGCTGAGCATGTTGGCGCGTAGCGCCCTCTGCTTTTCGGGCGTCCAAGTCTGGAACCCGACACCGCCGGTCTTGAAGCCCAGCTCGCCCTTCTCGACCTTTTTTCGCAGCAGGGGCGACGGCTCGTGGGAGTCTTCAAGGTGCTTGAGCACGTAGCTGTGAATCGATAGGGTCAGGTCGAGCCCGACCATGTCGGCGTTCTCAAGGGGGGCCATGACCGGCAGCCGCATTCCCGGGCCAAACTTGAGGCTTTCGTCCACCGTGGCAGCGTCCGCGATGCCATGCTCCACCATGGATATAGCCTCACGCCACAAGGCATGCTGAAGTCGGTTGGCCACGAAACCAGGCACGTCCTTGCGACAATGCACCGGGTGCTTGCCGATGGCCCGGTGGAGCTCCATGGTCAACTCGATAGCCCAGGGCGCCGTTTCTTCGGTCTGCACCACCTCGACCAGAGGGATAAGAAACGGCGGGTTCCACCAGTGGGTGCCCAGGATCCTCTCCCGGCGCTCCGACTTGCTCGCGATCTGGGTGATGCTCATGACCGAGGTGTTGGTGGCCAGCACAGCGTCAGGGCTCACCAGCTTGTCGACCTTCTGAAATATGTCCTGCTTGAGAGTCATGTCCTCGAAAACGCTTTCAAGCACGAAGTCGGCGCCGTCGACAGCCTCCTCTAAGCTCTGGGTAGTCTTGACCCGGGCTATGGCCGGTTCTATGTCCTCCGGACGCCCAAGACCCCGCTCAGCCAGGAAAGCCATGTCGCTGCGGATACCCGTGATCGCTTTCTCCAGGGTCTCGATCTTGCGAGCCTGAACGGTCACCTCGTACCCGGCCGCGGCAAACACCTGGGCACAGCCGTGCCCCATGCCACCGCCACCGACGATGGCGATCTTCTTGACTTCTTCTAGCTTCTTCACGATGCGAGCCAGCCTCCATCAACGTTGAGTATTACGCCGGTGAGAAAATCCGCCCCGTCGGACGAGAGGAAGACCACCGCCCCTACGAAGTCATCGGGGATGCCCGCTCGGCCCCAGGGAATCCGTGACATGTGAAAATCATACTGCCCTTTGTCCTGGAGCACCTGCTCGGTGAGCGGGGTCCAGAAGATGGCAGGAGCTATGGAGTTCACGTTGATCTTGTATTTGGCCCACTCCGCAGCCAACTGCTTCGTGAGCGCGTGCACGGCTCCCTTCGAGGTAGTGTAGCCGGAGTAGCCCCCTGGGTTGCCCTGGAAGCCACGCACCGAGCCAACGGTGATGATCTTGCCCGAGCCTTGTTCGATCATCTGGATCCCGGCCTTCTGACAGCAGAGGAACGTGCCGCGAACATTGACATCCATTATCTTCTGCCATTCCGCGACAGGCATTTTCTCTGTGGGGATCCTGTTGGCAATCCCCGCTGCCGTCACGAGAACGTCCAAGCGGCCGAAGGTCGCCACCACTTCGTCGACCATGGCCTGCACACTAGCTTCGTCGGTCACATCGCAGGTTATGGTCAGCGCCTTCCTGCCCGCTGCCCTGATGTCCGCCGCTGCCGGTTCCATCGCTGGCGCAGTGAGATCGGCCAGAGCCACATGGGCACCATGGATGGCAAGTCCCCGGGCGATGGCACCGCCAAGGGCTCCCCCTCCGCCGGTGATCATAGCTACTCTTCCGGTTAGGTCGAAAGACTCTGCGATCCGCTCGGCCGACGCGCGTTCAGGCAAATCCACGCTGCTGCCCCCAGGCTAGCGGATCGTTCTCGGCAACGTCATCCGCCCACGCTTCCGCCGTCAACGGGAAGAATGGTGCCGGTGACGAAGTCGGAGGCAGCCGAGGCGAGATAAAGGGCGGCACCGATGACGTCATCGGGAATAGCAGCCCGGCCCCAGGGAATCCTGGACAGGAAGATCTGCTTGAGTTTCTCATCTTCGAGAACCTGCTTCGTGAGCGGGGTCCAGAAGATACAGGGGGCGATGCAGTTGACGTTGATCTTGTACTTGGCCCATTCGGTCGCGAACTGCTTGGTCATCAGATGGACGGCGCCTTTGGTAGTGCCGTACGCCCCATAGCCGCCCGGATGGCCGAGAAAGCCGCGGACGGACCCGACGGTGATGATCTTGCCGGGCCGCTTATTCTGGATCATCCACTTACCGGCCTTCTGAACGCAAAGCCAGGTGCCGCGAACGTTGATGTCCATGACCTTCTGCCAGGCATCAACCGGGAAGTCCTCAGCTGGGTAACGATCGGCAATACCCCCGCACGTGGCCATGATATCTATCTGGCCGAATCTCTCGAGCGTCTTCGCGATCATGGCCTCGACGCTGGCTTCATCGACGACGTCGCAGGTCACCGCCAGGGCTTTGCCGCCGCCAAGCCCATTAACCTCATCGGCTGCCGCTTGCAGGGTAGAGAGCGTCCGGCCGCTGAGAACGACGTTGGCGCCGTACAGGGCCATACCCTTTGCCAACGCGCGGCCCAGAAAGCCCGCGCCGCCGGTTATGATCGCGGTCTTACCGGTCAGGTCGAAGAGGCTCTTGATCTGTTCAGAGGTAAAGGGTACTGGATCAGCCATGGTTGTTCCTCACACTCCTTATGGTTCGGTTGACGATCAGCGGGGGGCGCCGAGGATGACGATCATGCTCGCCGGGTAATTGGTCTTGTTCTTGATCGACCGGCCTTCGTCGCCACCGATGAAGATGGAGTCCATGGGCTTCAGGACTATGTCGTTGCCGTCCTTGTCTGTGATGGTGACCTCGCCGGCGGTGCACATATAGACCGTGTCGAACGGCCGCCCAGGGCTGAAATCAGCCCCCCCACCGGGCAGGAAGTGCGAGCAGCCCAGAGAGAACTGGGTGATCCCCGTCTCGTCCTTGCCCTGCAGCCTGAGACAGGTGCACTTATTATGCGCCGGGGGAAAGTATTCCGGTGCTTCACCTACGCCAACCTTCTTCATTCCTTCGCTCCTACGTCCAGCGACCTTCGTCGCTTTGCCAGTTGGACAGCCTGCCGCTACAGGACCCGGGGCGGACGTGGATTCGCCCCATTGGCTGCGCTGCACGGCGCTGTCGCGCGGCGACCAGGCGGCCAAGCGCCCGGTCGCATGACGCCTTACTTTTTGGCCGGCAATCCTAGGATCGCCCGAGCTTCAGCCACGTTGGCGATTGGCCGCTCGAACTCCTTCGCCAATCGCTGGACCCTCTCGACAAACTCATAGTTATGCTTCGCGAGGACACCCTTGGTGAGGTATACGTTGTCTTCCATACCGACACGCACGTGACCGCCCATGTGGATGGCCATGGTCGTGATCGCCAGCGCGGTCGGACCGCAGCCGAAGGCCGACCATGTGGATCCTTCGGGCAGGGATTCGACCAGGTGCAGGAGGTTCTTCGGCGTACCCTCCATCCCGCCGTGCACCTGCAGGCAGCACTGGAAATGGATGGGGGGCTTGAGAAAGCCATCCTTCATGAGACGCTTGGCGTTCCAGACCATGCCGGCGTCAAAAACCTCGACCTCGGGTTTGATGCCGTTTTCGATCATGGCCGTGCCCAGCTTCTCGAGGAACTCCGGCGGATTCAGGAACACCCCGCGGTAGAAGTTCATGGACCCGGCATCGAAGGTGCCCATGTTGGGCTTCAGCTCGACCTGGGGAGCGATTCGTTGCTCGTCGGAGAAGCCGAGACCGCCGGACGAGGTCATGTTGATGATGATGTCGCATTTCTCGCGGATGAGGCCGACGGTCTGCCTGAACTTCTCCATGTCCATCGTGGCTTTGCCCTCGTCGGTGCGCACGTGCACGTGAGCGATGGAAGCCCCTGCCTGGTAAGCCATGTAGACCTCTTCGGCGATCTCCGCGGGAGCGGTGGCGAGATACGGGGTATTCTCCTTGGTGGTCATGGCCCCGGTCGTCGCCACGGTGATGATGAGTTTCTCCATACGTCAACCTCCAACCTTGGCTGTCTGATCCGCCCTGTCTCCGGAATGCGGGGACGCGCCGCAACGCCCCCGGAGGGCAACCCAAAATGATCCGAAACCCCGGATCATAGTTCCACCAAAATAACGCCCGAGTTCAACCGCTACTCTACACCATTCCCGGGCCAGAAGACCAAAGTGACTGAGCGATCCCTGGCCGTTGCCGGGGCGCTTCCGACTCCGTGGAACCGGGTACGGCTTGACAAGGCACCGGCTCGAAACGGACCAGATCGCCGCGTGAACACCGGCGCTGAACTGCCACCGGGCCCACGCCTCCCCATTCACGGGTGCCAGGGATACCACTGCCATCGACTATAATATGCGCCGAATGCACCGCTCACGATAGGGCCGAAGTGGCGGAATTGGCAGACGCGCTGGACTCAAACTCCAGTGAGGCTCACACCTCGTGCGGGTTCGACCCCCGCCTTCGGCACCACTTACACCGTTCGTCGCACTACCGCTCGAGGGTTGGCCACCGCTCAAGAGTTGGCGCCCGTGTGACGACGTATAGGAACGATGGGAGAAATCCCGGACGAAGCATGCGGGCCGAAAGGGGGCGGGTATGACACGAAGGAAGCGGCTGCTGCTGGGAGTGGTGGTCCTGATGGTGGTCGCGGCGGGCCTCACGGCCGTGGGATGCGGAACGGCAGCCTCCGTGGGGGTTCCCCTGCAATCCAACTACAGCGCTGGCGAATCGTGGGCCTATGAGATGACCATGGTCATGAACGGCAGCGTCGAAGGTCTAGGCGCGACCGAGACAAGTGACGGCTCCCTCCCGAAAGACACCACCGCCAAGATACGGGTGGGCGCAACGGTCAAAGACGTGACCGATGGTGTGGCCACCATAGCCTTCACGTACGAAACACTCGAGGCGTCAGCAGATGGGCAGCCGATCGACATGGGAACCCAGGCCGCGCAAGAGATCACGGTGAAGGTCGACCAAGCGGGCAAGGTCGTCTCGCTGGAGGGTCTCGAACAGGATGGACCGGTCTCCGGCGTGTTCGATTCGGGGCTGCCCTTCGATCCCACCGAGTTCACCAACCAGTTCTCCGTGCCCTTTCCCGAGAGAGGCCTCGGTAAGGTGGGCGACGAATGGTCCGCCACCTCGACGTACCCTCTTCCGGGCATGGGCCAGGACATAACGGCTACGACAAAAGCCAAGCTGGTCGCGGTCGCCACGGAGAACGGACTACAGGTGGCGACTATCGATTACAGCGTCGCGCTCCCCATGGACCTCACTCTGGACTTGGGCGCTATGCTCCAGCAGATGGCCGCAGCCATGGGCGGCACCGACACCCCACAAGTGGCCTTCGAGATGACTATGGCAGGTGACGTAGACTCCAAGGGCACAGCCAAAGTGGACACGGCCGATGGCCGAATGGTCTCCACCGACGTTGTCACTACTCTCAAGATCGAGGTAGCCATCACCGAGGCCCCCGAAGAGTTGGTGCCTCAGGACGAACGCGGTCCTTTTACGGTGGATATGACCGTCACCATCAAGATGGTGGAGGTCGAATAACCGGGCGTAAGTCATCTTCTCCCGCGCTCTCTGTGGGGCGGAAGCCGGCGCCGCGGGCTCCCGCCCCACTTATTCATGAGCGAGCTTCCGAATGAAGAAGGAGTCCCCGCGAACGCCGCGAATCAAGAGACCGGAGCCGGAGACGAGAACCGGTCGTCTCAGTAGATGTTGTACTGTCCAGACTGCTATACTTTTTGACATGGAAAAGGGACACGAAGAACAAGAAAAGCGCTACGCTGAGCTGGTGGGCGAAAAGCTCCGCCGGCTACGCCAAGACCGGAGCTTCAGCCTGCAAGAGGTGTGCGAGCGCTCCGGTGGTTCATTCGTGGTCTCCACGCTCAGCGCCTACGAACGCGGCAAACGCAGCCTCAGCCTGGAACGCCTGTACGAGTTGGCCTCCATCTATGGCCAGTCACCCATGTCCATCCTGGACATCGAAGACGATCCCGAGTTCCAGCGCGCGCTGACACGCAACGGCCCACTCCGCATCCGCCTCGACAGCCTGCACCGGCTGGCCCCCGAGGAGCGGCAGCCGCTGGAAAAATACCTCGAATTCCTACGCCAGCTGCGCAATGACCCCGCGCAAGAATTGTTGACCATCCGCAAGGATGATCTGGCCTACCTGTCCGGGCTTTACGGGGTGCGGCCGCAGGCTCTCAAGGAATACCTCGAGAATGAGGGCATCCTTCTGAACCAGTAGGTCTCTGCACCGCCTCTGCTCCTGAACTAGATCGCCGGGGTCGCTCCCATGGCCGCCTCCACCTCGCCCAGATACACTCCCAGTCGAGCCAAGTCGGTATCCAGGCTCACACCCTGCGAGATCATGTCGACCAAGGCACTGCCGATGATGACCCCATCAGCATACGTAGCAACCGCGGCCGCCTGTTCCGCCGTGGACACGCCGAATCCCACCGCCAAAGGAAGGTCGGTGTGCCGCCGGACCCGAGCCACGAACTCGGGCAGATCGGTGCGGAGCGAAGTCCTGGTGCCCGTCACACCGGTGGTGGAGACGCAGTAGATGAAACCGGAAGCCGCCGCACCGATGCGGGCCAGCCTTGCGTCGGTGCTGGTGGGGGCGGCCAACAAGATCACATCGACGGCCCGCGCCCTGGCCGCCACCTGCAGCTCGGTCGCTTCTTCAACCGGCAGATCGGGCACCACCACGCCCAAGATGTCCCTATCCCGGCACCGGTCGAAGAACCGATCGGGGCCGAAAGCCAGGATAGTGTTGAGGTAGCTGAGCAGCACCACCCGGGCGCCTTCACCGGCGATCTGACCGGCCATGTCCAGGACGTCAGTCGGCCGTACCCCCTGCCGAAGAGCCACTTGGGAGGCGGCTTGGATCACGGGCCCATCGGCCAGCGGGTCGGAGAACGGGATACCCACTTCGATGATGCCGGCTCCACTCTTGGCATAGACGCGCAAGATCTTGAGGCAGGAATCCGGATCGGGGTAGCCGCCCACGGCATACGGCATGAGGAGCGGGCGCCCGGCATTCTGAAAGAGACTGGTGAGTTCGCTCACGCCCTTACCCCCAACGCTTCAGCCGCGCTGTACACGTCCTTGTCGCCGCGGCCCGACAGATTCACAACCACAACATCATCGGGAGCGAATCCGTGGTCGCCCTGTAGTAAGTAGGCGATCGCATGTGCGCTCTCCAGGGCGGGAATGATCCCTTCGAGCCGGGATAGGGTCTGAAACGCAGCTAGGGCCTCGTCGTCAGTTGCGCTCGTGTACTCAACCCGGCCCACGTCTTTGAGAAACGAGTGCTCGGGACCGACCGAAGGATAATCGAGGCCGGCGGCCAGGGAATGCGCCTCCTGGATCTGGCCGTCCTCGTCCTGGAGCACATACGAGAAGGCGCCGTGCAGTATCCCCCCCGTTCCTCGAGCGAGGGAGGCTCCATGTTTGCCCGAGTCGAGCCCAAGCCCGCCCGCTTCCACCCCTACCAGCCGGATACGCTCCTCGTCCAAGAACTCCCGGAATAGGCCGATAGCGTTGCTGCCGGCGCCCACGCAGGCGACAAGACCATCGGGGAGTCGATTCTCCTTGTCCAGAATCTGTGCCCGCGTCTCCCGGCCGATCACGGCCTGAAAATCACTCACCAGTGCAGGGTACGGAGCGGGGCCGACCACGGAGCCGATGATGTAGTGCGTGGTCTCCACATTGGCCACCCAATCGCGGATGGCCTCGTTGGTAGCGTCCTTGAGCGTCCCGCTCCCGGAGGTCACGGGCAACACTTCTGCTCCCAACAGCCTCATCCGGAACACGTTGAGCTCCTGGCGGCGGATGTCCTCCTCCCCCATGTACACGTGGCACTCGAGGCCAAACAGGGCGGCCACGGTAGCGGTAGCCACCCCATGCTGGCCCGCCCCGGTCTCGGCGATGATGCGTTTCTTGCCCATGCGCACCGCCAAGAGGATTTGCCCGAGGGTGTTGTTTATCTTGTGGGCGCCGGTGTGGGCTAGATCCTCCCGCTTGAGGTACACCTTGCAGCCCACCCGCGCCGAAAGGCGCTGAGCGAAGAACAGCGGGGTAGGCCGGCCGGCGTAGTCGGTCTGGAGCGCCCGCAGTTCCGAAAGGAATCCCGGATCGTCGCGGTATCTCTCGTAGGCCGCCTCCAGCTCCTCGAGGGCCGAGACCAGGGTCTCGGGCACGTAGCGGCCCCCCCAGGGGCCGAACCTGTGTGGCACTGTCACGTCCTTAGTCCTTCCTGTCGCTCGTCCGTGCTCGTCCTACCAGATGTCGCGCCGCGCATGGCCTCCACCCGGGCCAGCAAGCGACCCACAAGCCGGGCATCCTTGTTGCCCGGCGACGACTCCACCCCGCTCGACACGTCGACCCCCCAGGCTCCCGATTCCTCCAAAGCCACCCGCACGTTCTCCGCATCGATGCCTCCGGCCACGAGAAACGGAGCGCACCCCACCGCCTCCAAGGCCAGCCGCCAGGGAAAGGTGGTCCCCGTGCCTCCGAACTGGCCCGCGGTCCGCGTGTCGAGAAGGACGAGGTCGGCCTCGGCGGCGGCCTTCGCGATCGCATGTCGGAGCTCGCCTGGGTCAACCCCATCCGGCGGAACTGGAACGGCCTGAATGATCAAGGGCGGCCGAACCTGGGGGACCGGGGCGGGCGAGATCCCGACGCTCCGATCAGGCCGCACGGCGGACGAGGGCCGGCTGACCGCCCCGGCGGCACCAAGCGCAAGAGGGCACACCCACCCGGCCAGCGCTTCTCTCACGTCGGCCGCCGCAGGCCCGGTCCGGCCGTGCAACTGAACCGCGTCCAGCCCCACATGTTCCACGACCCGTGCGACTTCGGCCGCGGTCACATCGCCAAACACACCAATGGCCAGGGGAGCGGCCGGCCCCCCGGGCCCCCGAAGCGCCGCTTCCCTTTGTGCGCGGGATTCTCCGCGCGTCCCGGCGTCTGCCCACCTCCACGGTGACCCCACCGGCGACCGGGCCACCGCCGCACTGTCGACGAGCCTTCGTGCCTCGGCCGGCGTGAGCCGGCGCGGGCTCGGGGCGAACACGAACCCAAGCGCCCAGGCCCCGAAAGCGCAGGCCAGGAGAACGTCTTCCAGCCGGGTGAGACCGCAGATCTTCACCACCGGCCCCGAAGGCAGACTATCCGCTCCCCACGGGCGGTTCACTGTCATATCGCATCCGCCGATGGCTCAGGCCCTCCGCCAGCTGTAGACCAGCATGACGACGACCGAGATGAAGAGCATCACGAACATGATCACGAACCAGGCCAGGCTCTTGAACGGCATACGCACGAAATTAGTCCCGAAAAGGCCGACGATGAACGAGAGCGGCATGAATACCGTCGCCACCACTGCCAACTGCTTCATCACCCGGTTCAAACGGTTGGACACGCTCGAAAGATGCAGATCCAGGGCGGAAGAGAGGATGTCACGATAGGTGTCCAAGAGCTCGATCGCTCGCATGACGTCATCGTGTACATCGCGAAAGTACACTTCGGCTTCATGATCCACGAAGAGCACCCCGTGAGAGCCAAGCCGCTGCATGACGTCCCGCAACGGTGCCACGCGCCGTCGCAGGTCGACGAGGTCGCGCTTGAGACCGAAGAGCTGCTGCATCGGAGCCTCCCCCGTGGCCAGCACCACCTGGTCCTCCAGGGCGTCGATCCTGTCGTCGAGTTCCTCCAGAGCCGGCTGCAGAGTCTCGACAAGCCACTCGCAGAGGTGATAGGCGACAAAACTGGCTCCCCGCTGCCTGGAGAAGACCTGTCTCTTCATCCTGCCGGCCAAGGTGTCATAATCGCGATCGTCGATATGGCCGACCGATATGATCCACCTGGGACCGAGGAACAGCCGTAGTTCGCGCAGGCGGGGCAGGCCGCTCCCCGGTTCGCCCGGCCCGGGAATACCGTTTTCGCCCGCCTTTCTGCCGACAGGCTTGTCAGCCAAGAACAGCGATACGTAGAGGTGATCGGCGAACTCCTCCACCCGCGGACGTTCCGGCCCATCGCGCAGACTCTTAACGGCTATCTCGTCGAGACCCATGTCGTCGAGCGCCTGGACGGCGGCCTCATTCAGATCGGTGTGGATCCAAGTGACCGGGTAGGCGGGGTCGCGCAAGCGGGCCAGCAGGGGCGGGAGATCTCCCGGAGACACTTCCTGGCGCCCCTCCGACGTGAGAGCCCATACCTTGTCATCCGCCCGGCTCACGGCACAAGGAGGATGGGGAGCTCCAACACGCGCATCAGCTGCTCGGCCGTACTCCCCAGGATGAGATGATGGAGAGCCGAATGACCGCGCATGCCCAGTATCACCGCATCAACGGGGTCGTCAACGACGGCGCCTGCTGTCGCTTTGGCCGCTCGTCCGGGCAACAGATGGTAGGTGGCCTGGAGGCTAAGCGGCCCCAGGTACGATCTGGCCTCTTCTTGCGTGGCCTTGCCCCTCGCGGCATCGTCATCCACCGTGAGGACCCTGAGTTCGACCGCGGTATGGACCGCCAGATCGGCGGCCAGTTTCAGAGCCCGGTTCGCGGGATGACTGCCGTCGAAGAGAACGAGCGCCTTTCTCACGGGCCGCGGCTTGCTCTCCACCAGCAACACCGGTGTCGCCGAGTGCCGAGCCACACTTTCCGCGGTTGACCCCAGGAGATCGCGGCCCCACTTGGCATGCTCGCCCCTCTTGCCCATCACTATGAGGTCATGTGCGTCGCCGATATCCGCAATCACCTGGCTCGGCACTCCCTCCTCGGCGCGCGTCTCCACCGACAGTCCAGCTCGCTCGACTACCTCGCGGAAATCGTTGAGGAGACGCTCGCTCTTGACCCTGAACTTCTCCATGACGTCCAGCGGGGCAAGAGTCGGGGGCACAGCCTCGAACGCAAAGGAGTAGTCGAGGTACGGCGGCATCTCCAGGTAGCGGACGTCGAGCACATAAAGTCCGGTCATGCGAGCCCGGTAGGCCCTGCCCAGCTCTAAGGCATGCTCCAGCGCCGCCTGCGAATGAGGGGAAGAGTCGACAGGCACCAACAATGAATTGGCCATCAGGCCTCCTCTGTCCGCACGTGAACACTCGGCCTCGAAGGGACCACCGGGGTGGGGTACATCAACTCATCGACAGCGGCCTCGACATCAGGGCTTCGCAGGAGACTTTCCCCCACCAGCACTCCGTCAACCCCGGCGGTTGCAAGCCGTTCGACATCGGCATGCGTCCAGATCCCGCTCTCTCCGACCAGAAGCCGCTCGGAGGGGACAAGCCCGGCCAGTTCCACCGTCGTGTCCAGAGATACCGCGAATGTGCGCAGGTCGCGATTGTTCACACCAATGAGAACCCCATCGAGCGGCAGGGCGCGGGCCATCTCCATCCTATCGTGTACCTCCAACAACACGTCGAGACCGAGGCCGATGGCCAGCGCCACCAGTCGCCGAAGTTCCTCGTCGGAGAGCAGGGCGGCGATGAGAAGGACAGCGGAGGCCCCCCATGCGCGCGCCTCGTGGATCTGGTATTGGTCGAGGATGAAATCCTTGCGGAGCACAGGTAGTCCGGTCGCGTCCACAGCGGCTCGAATGTCGTCCAGACTGCCCCCGAAATGGTCCTGCTCGGTGACCACCGAGATGGCCCGGGCGCCGCCAGCCTCGTAGCCTTTCACCAGAGGCCCCACCTTCAGCGCAGGACGGATCGGGCCCCTGCTCGGAGAGGCCCGTTTCACCTCAGCGATGAGCGACATGCCGGGCGCACGGATGGCCCCGGCAAACGAGGGGTGCCGGCCTGGGACCGGTAGGGACTCAAGGATCTCCTGCGGTACGACCCGCCTCCGTTCTTCCAAGCGGCGCAAGACGTCGGGGACGATGCGATCGAGGTAGGTGGGTCGATCAGCCACGCGTCCTCCCTGTGAAGGCCACCATCGCGTCCAGCACGGCCATGGCCCCACCTGAGTCGATCGATCGTCGAGCCTGCTCCACCCCTTCGCGAAGAGAAGCGGCGACACCGGCGACATTAAGGGCAGCAGCCGCGTTCAGCAGCACGGAGTCCCGGGGGGCGCCCCTCATGCCGGCGAGGACACTCCGGGTGATGGCCGCGTTCTCCTCGGGGCCGCCTCCAGCCAGGGCCTCCAATCGATGCCGGACAAGCCCGCAACTCTCAGGATCAAAGGACTGCGGCCTGCCCACCCGGCCCCCGCTCACCTCGACGACCGTGCTGGGGCCGGTCACCGAGAGTTCGTCCATCCCGTCCGCTCCGCGCACGACGAGCGCACGCTCGCACCCCATGTGGGCGAGCGCCTCGGCCAGCACGTGGACGTACTCCGCCGCGCTCACTCCGAGCACAAGTCTCCCTGCCCTCGCCGGATTCGTGAGGGGCCCCAAGAAATTGAAGACGGTGCGGACGCCCAGGGCTTTTCGCACGCCCGCTACCCGGCCCGATGCCGGGTGGTGAAGAGCGGCGAGCATGAAACCCAGACCCACTTCCTCGATGCAGGCGGCAACATCCGCGGCGCCCAGATCGACCCGGACACCCAAGGCCTCCAGCACGTCTGCCGATCCGCAGCGCGAGCTAGCCGCCCTGTTGCCGTGCTTCGCCACCCGCACTCCGGCCCCCGCGGCCACGAAGGCCGCGGTAGTGGAGACGTTGAAAGTGCCTAGACCGTCCCCTCCCGTGCCCACTATGTCCACAAGCTGGCTCGGATCAGCCGTCTCCACCAGGAGAGCGCGGCGATAAAGAGCCTCCGCCAGACCCGCGATCTCCTCCGAGGTCTCCCCCTTCACGCGCAGTGCCATGAGAAACGCCGCAGCCTGGGCATCGCCCACCTCGCCGTCCACCATCTGGTCCACGGCAGTCGCAGCCTCGGCTCCCGACAGGTCGCGTCTCTCGGCCAGGCGCTGCAGGATCTCGGTGAAGGATCGGATCTCGCCCGGTCTCGTCTCTGCCGCCGGCTTTGCCTCGCCGTTTCCTGGGACCGGTGCCGGAGCCTTCGTCCCCACCGTGCTCACCCTCCCTGCCCGCGCGAGCCGCCGGGGGCGGCTGGGTCCGCGCCGCCGGCCGCCGGGGCTCTCCACCGGGCTTCGCGCCTGCTCAGAAAGTTCCGCAACAGGTCCTTCCCTACGACCGTCAACAGACTCTCCGGATGGAATTGGACTCCCTCCACCGCCAATTCTCGGTGACGTACGGCCATCACCACCCCATCGGCGGTCCAGGCCGACCGTTCCAAGACGGAGGGCAAGGTCGGGTCAAGCACCAGCGAGTGGTAGCGGGTGGCCACGAACGGCTCCGGCAGGCCCGCGAAGATGGTGCAACCGTCGTGGTGGATCAGCGAGGTCTTGCCGTGCACCGGCGCCTCCCCCCGAATCACTTTGCCGCCGTACACCTGTCCGATGGACTGGTGCCCCAGGCAGACCCCCAGAACGGGACATTCTCCCCCCAGAGCCCGGATCGTCTCCAGGCTGATACCGGCCTCATCCGGAGTGCATGGACCGGGAGAAACCACCACGTGAGTCGGCGACTCCTCCCGGATACCGCTTACCGAGACAGCGTCGTTACGGAACACCCGTATCTCCGCCCCGGAGATCTCTCCCAAGTACTGGACCAAGTTGTAGGTGAAGGAATCGTAGTTGTCTACAACCAGGATCCGGAGATCGCTCAGCCCCGGCGCCGGGAAACCTGCCTGATCCTGACCCACACTAAAGCTTTGCCTAAGCTTTACTATTTCGGATGCCGTCGGCATTATCATGACTCACTCCCATTCCTCTTGAGCGGTCGCCAGTTCGATGGCGCGGAACATCGCCCGCGCTTTGTTCTCGGTCTCCACGTATTCGCGCTCGGGATCGGAGTCGGCTACGATGCCGGCGCCCGCCTGCACGTAAGCATGTCCGCCACGTACCAGGATAGTGCGGATGTAGATGCAGGAGTCCAGCTCGCCCGAGTAGCTCAGGTAGCCGATGGCTCCCGCATAGGGACCGCGCCGGGCCGGCTCCAGCTCGTCGATGATTTCCATAGCCCGCACCTTCGGCGCACCCGAGACCGTCCCAGCCGGGAAGACGGCGCGAAGGGCATCGGTAGCCCCAACCCCGTCATCCAGTTCGCCGACCACCGACGACACCATATGCATCACGTGGCTGTAGCGCTCGACCTCCATGAACGCTTCTACCTTGACCGTCCCGGCCCGGCACACACGCCCCAAATCGTTACGGCCCAAGTCGACCAGCATGAGGTGCTCGGCCCGCTCCTTCTCGTCGACGAGCATCTCGTCGGCCAAGGCTGCGTCCTCGGTCGGAGTGGCGCCCCGTGGGCGGGTACCGGCGATGGGCCGGGTCTCGGCCCGGCGCCCGCTCACCGTCACCAGCGGCTCGGGGCTCGACCCTACCACCTCGAAGTCGCGGAACGACATGTAGTACATGTAGGGACTGGGATTGACCGCCCGCAGCCCCCGGTAGATAGAGAAGCCGCCCACGTCCACCGGCCGTTCGAAGCGCTGAGACAGAACCACCTGGAAGGCGTCGCCCGCGTAGATGTATTCGCGCACCCGCTCGACCGCTGCGAGAAACCGACCCCGCTCGAAGTTTGAGCGAACCGGGACGTCGCGCATCCGCGGACGCTCCAGGCTCCGACCCGGCTCCGGGATGATGGCCCGCAAACGAGCCTTCACTTCAGCCAAGCGCTGGACGGCAGCTGAGTAAGCTCCGTCCAGATCTGGCTCCTGGTCGCGAAAGATGTTGGTCAGCAGAGTGATGGTGTGGCGGAGGTGGTCGAAGACCACAATCACGTCGGTCAGCAAGAAGGCCATGTCGGGAAGACCCAGATCGTCCGACGGAGCATTCGGCAGATGTTCCACATGGCGGATGCAGTCGTAGCCGAAGTAACCCACGGCGCCGCCCACGAACGGCGGCAGCCCCTCGAGGGGAGGTACTCGGTAGTGGCTGAGGTGATCCGACATGAAGGAGAAAGGGTCCCCCCCATGGGCGGCGAGCTCATGGTGAGTGTCGACACCCCCACGCCGCACGGTCACCTGGGTCCCGGTCAGACGGATGCTTTCCCAGGCCTTGACTCCCAGGAAAGAATAGCGGCCGAGGCGCAGGCCTTGTTCGGCGCTCTCCAGGAGAAAGCAGCCGGCTGCCTGTCGCAGCTTGAGAAAGGCCGACACCGGGGTCTCCGTATCGTCTAGGAACTGGTGCGCGATCGGTATGAGGTTGTAGTTAGCGCTGAGCCCCCGCGCCTCTTCGAGAGAGGGCGCGGTGGAGATACTACCGGATGTCATGACTCCCTACCTTTCTCGCCGAGCGAGAAATGCGGGCTGCCCACCGGTAGGAGAGCTGAGCCATCGGCCGTCGAAGCAGGTGAAGTCGCCGGTGTGGCAGGCCGCGCCGGCCTGCTCCACGATCGCGAGAAGAGTGTCACCGTCGCAATCGTAGCGGAGCTGACGGACCGTCTGGAAGTGGCCGGAGGTGCCGCCCTTGTTCCACAGCTCATTGCGCGAACGGCTGAAGAACCAGGTAGTGCCTGTCTCAAGAGTCTTCTTGAGAGAAGCTTCGTTCATATACGCGAGCATCAGGACCTCGCCCGTAGTCCATTCTTGCACGACGCAGGGGACGAGACCGCGAGAATCGAACTTGACGCAAGAGAGATCGGGAGCGGCGGACATATCGAGTGAGTTGTCGGCTTGGTCTGGCACTGCATCCCTTTCGTGATCACTACCACCCAGATGGCGCGTCTCTACGCCCGGACCGGGCCACCGTGGTCAGAAGACCACTCGGCCGCTGGAGGCGCCCCTCGCACACCGCGAGGGGCTAGAACCACACGGGTTGCCAGCCGTGGAAAGGGCCTCGGTGCTGACCGATTCCCAAGGAGCCGACCGCGACCCTGCAGGACGCGTATGCGCCTTGCCCGCCCATGCGTCTCTCCCTGCGCCTCATTTTCTGGCTCTCCGTCAGCACTTTGGACCAAGCCGGTATGATACACGCTTGCGCAGCCCTTGTGAAGGAACGGAGATGACCGATGAACAGTACCGCCGAAATGATCTTCACAGGCGACGAGTTACTGCGTGGCGACGCCGTCAACACGAACCAGGCATATCTGGGAGAGAAGTTGCTCGACCTGGGTATCTTGGCCACGCACGCCCTCTGCGTAGCCGACGATCGCCCGGCGATCGTCGCCGCGATCCGGCAGAGCCTTGTCCGCCGCCCCGTGGTTCTCATCCTGTCGGGCGGGTTGGGCCCAACCGAGGATGACCTCACCCGCGAGGCCGCGGCTGAGGCGCTCGACCGTCCCCTGGAGCACCACGAGTCGCTCCTCGCCCTGATCCGGGAACGTTTTGCCTCCCGAGGCTTCGAGATGGGTGAGAGCAATCGCAAGCAGGCTTCGCTGCCGAGGGGCTCCTCCCCCATTCCTATCTCGGGCACCGCTCCCGGCTTCATGGTGCAGCACGGAGACACACTGGTCGTGGCCTTGCCCGGGGTGCCTTGGGAGCTGAAGGAGATGTGGGAAAGCACAGTGGACCCCTTGCTGCGACCCCGTGCAGGCGGAAAGAGCGGCCACGCGGTGAGGCGGATACGCACTTTCGGCATTGGGGAATCGACGGCCGCGGAGATGCTCTCGGAGTTCGAGTGGCGGGGTTCGGAGATGGAGATCGGCACCCGGGCGCAGCTTGACGGCCTCACCATCATCTTGCGGGGAGCGGCGTCCCCAAAGGGAATCGAGAACCTGGATGCCGCTCAGGCCCGCATCTGCGCGATACTGGGAGAACGCGTCTTCGGTGTGGACAGCGAAGGCCTGCCGGAGATCACAGGCGGGCTGCTCCGCCGATTTGGGTTGACGGTGGCTGTCGCCGAGTCGTGTACCGGGGGCCTAGTCGCCAAGCGCTTCACAGACGTCGCTGGGAGCAGCGACTATTTCGTCGGTGGCGTGACCGCATACAGCGACGACGTGAAGACCCGGATCCTGGGCGTGCCCGCGCGATTGCTGGCGGCGCACGGCGCCGTAAGCAACGAGGTGGCGGCGGCAATGGCCGAGAGGGTGCGCGGGTTGCTACAGACTGATTGCTCGGTCTCCACCACCGGCGTCGCCGGTCCCGGAGGAAGCAGCGAGGAGAAACCGGTCGGGCTGGTCTTCATCGGAAGCGTGGTGGAGGGTATCACCCAGGTGGAGCGACTCCGCCTGTTCGGCCGCAGGGATCAGGTCAGGGAGCGGGCGGCGTTAGCCGCGGTCGATCTATTACGGCGCCGGCTGCTTCGCGAAAGACCGCTGGGCTAGCTGCTGCGAGCGACCGACCGGCGGCGAGAAATCGACGGCGTCTGCCGACCGGAGCGTGCCGCCGATCGGAAGGGCTTATAGCTCGTTTCAGAATGAAGCCTTGGCCGCCGAGTCCGCGCTGGGCGGTGTGATCCGTCGTCCTCAGTCGCGCCCGTAGCGCTGCTGCGAGCACTCCTTGCGTCCTTGCCTCACCCGCGCCGGTCGCAACCTGCCGGCGAAGCGTCATCCCGAAACGAGCTCCTAGTAGTACACATCCACGGGGAAACCCGGGACCAATTGTTCGTAGAGCGCGTCGGCCATCCACACCGGGGTGCGTACGCACCCGTGGCTGGCCGGATAGGGAGGGACGCTCTTCGACCCGTGGATGGCGATGTGGGGCATGAAGTAGGAGGGCGAGTACATCCAGCCCACGGGGACGTGGGTCCAGCCGTAATCCTTGTGGCCCACGGTGCCGTGCCCGGTGGGCGTGCCCAACCTGCCCGTGGAAACGTGAACCACTTTGGTGACTGCGCCTTCCTCGATCACGAAGAGCACCTGCCGGGTGAGGTCGACCTCTGCTCGATCACCGCTCGCGTCCAGGCGCGGAGTGGGCGTCTGGGCGGCGAAGATGCGCTGCCATGTGGACGCTCCCACAATCCCGTCCCGGCTTAGCCGCTCGACCTTCTCAAAAGCCATCACCGCGTCGCGGGTGCGGTAGTCGTAGACCCCATCCACCGGACCGCACGGATAGCTGAGAGCCGTGAGCCGGGCCTCGATGAACGACACCAGAGACCCTTGGGACCCCATCGACTGTGTCGGGTAGGCCGATTGGGCGGCCAATTCCACCGGATAGACATTTCTGGGAGTGATTGGCTGCAAGAGGGCTCGATAGAGCATGGCCGCCATCTGGGCGCGCGTGAGGGTCAGGACGGGGTAGAACCAGCCGTCCGTCGCCCCCTCGATGACGCCCAGGCGGTACGCATTGGCTACCAACAGGGCGTGTTCGGGGGATATCAGCGCCCGATCACGAAAACCGGCAAGCCAGGCACCCGCCTGGTAGTCCGTCAGAGTGTAGTCGACTTCTGGCTGAGGCTGCTTCTCGAGGAGATATCTGACCGAACGCATCACCATCGTGGCCGCTTGCTGACGACTCACGAGAGCGTTAGGAGAGAAGGTTGCCGGTCCCGTCCCCGACACCAGTCCCGCCTCATACATCGAGGCCACAGGGCCGAAGCACCAGTCCTGGATGACGACGTCGGCAAAGGGGGCAACGGTCGAATTCGGCAGATGCAGAGCGCGGGCTAGGAACGCCGTGAGCTGCGCCCGGGTGACCGGATCGGTCGGGCCAAACGAGCCGTCATCGCGTCCGTATACAACCCCTTCGGCAGCCAGGGCTTCCACGGCCTGGGCGAACCATTCGTCGCCTCTGATGTCGGAGAACGACTGGGCGGAAGCCGCCGCCGGCTGCGCGGCAACGAGTAGCGCCGTGAGCACGAACCCACCCAGCAAGACCGCGAGGACTTGGGTGTGACGGCGCGTCAGCCTCCATCTCATGTTCGACCCCCTCCAACCGATACCCTGCGAGCGCGAAGCCTACGGCGTTCATCATATCGCACGACTCAAGGCATAATTCCGCGCGACTCGGGGTATTTCCTCCGCGACGCCAAAGACCCGGACTCTCTGAATCCGGTGGTACCAGAAAGGTGAAAAGATGGAACAACCTAAAGTCTTCCTATATGCGCTCAGCACGTGTGGGCACTGTCGGAGCACGAAGAGACTACTGGATGCGAACAACGTCCCGTACGACTTTGTCGATGTCGACCTTCTCCCTAAAGATGAAATGAATAAGGTCCTCGATGAGGTGCGCAAAGTGAATCCGCAGTGCGCTTTCCCCACCCTGCTAGTAGGTGACAAGGTGATTGTTGGATATCGCGAACTCGAGATCCTGGAGGCTCTGGGACTATGAGCGCGGCAGAAGAGATGCATGAGCGGCTGAAGAGGGTGAACGAGCCTAAGGGGTACTTTTTCAGCAAGAACCGGCAGCTGGTCATGGAGCTCATCGAGGGTCTACTGACCAACAAGGAGCGTTACGGCTACATGTGCTGCCCCTGCCGGTTGGCTTCCGGCGACCGCCAGGCGGACAGGGACATCACCTGCCCCTGCGACTACCGTGAGCCGGACGTGAAGGAATACGGCAGCTGCTACTGCAACCTGTATGTATCGAAGGAATGGAACGAAGGGATGATACCCAACGTGCCGGTGCCCGAGCGCCGGCCGGTCGACCGTCTACCCTATTGAGTCGCGCCGATTCCACTAGAGAGGGTCCCCCGGGAGATTGAACTCTAAAGCCACGCTGCCTCCGCGGGCTCCGCGCCGACACGCGGTCCGTCCGTCCTACGCTCTTGGAGCTCGTTTCAGAATGACGCTCCGCCAGTAGGTTGCGATCGGCGCGGGTGAGGCAAGGACGCAGGGAGTGTTCGTAGCAGCGCTACGGGCGCGACTGAGGACGACGGGTCACACCGCCCAGCGCGGACTCGGCGACCAAGGCTTCATTATGAAAAGAGCTCTTATCCAACCGTACATCGCGAGTAGGCAAAAACAGGCCTCCTGGATAAACCACGCGTGCGCCTTCGCTGCTATTCTTCACGCGGATCCGCCACCAAGGCGGCGGTAGGTGTGCGCTTGCAGTGAAAGCGGTGGTGATGATGCGATGAGACGGATGAGTATGTTCTGGGGCTGCACCATCCCCGCGCGATTCCCCTTCATCGAAAAGGCCACTCGACTGACGCTTCGCGAGCTGGGTGTCGACCCGGTGGATGTGGCCGGCTTCACCTGCTGCCCCGAGACGACACTCGTCAGAGCGGCCGACGAGGAAGCTTACTACGCAACCGCTGCGCGCAATCTGGCCGTGGCCGAACGTCAGGGATTGCCCCTGCTCACCCCCTGTAACGGCTGTTACTCCACCTTCAAGACGGTACTATCCGACCTCAAGGTCGACTGGCGGCGAAAGCAGGCGATCAATCGGCGCCTGGCCCAGAGCGGCTTGGTCTTCAGTGGCGACGTAGACGTATGGCACCTTGTTGAGTGGCTCAGCGAGGATCTGGGACCCGCGGCTCTGAGCAAGCGCGTGGTCAAGCCGCTTTGGGGCATGCGGGTCGCGGTGCACCACGGCTGCCACCTGCTGCGCCCCAGTCCGGCCGTCCGTTGGGACAGCCCCACTGCCCCGATCAAGTTCGAGCAATTGGTGCGGGCGCTCGGGGGCACCGTGGTCGACTACCAGTCGAAGATGGCCTGCTGCGGCAACGCCCTCGACCGGGTGGGAGAACGCCGCGCCTCATTGGACATGTGCCGACACAAGCTGTCTGATATGAGCGACCAGGGCGCGGATGCCCTGGTGGTATCCTGCCCCTCGTGCTTTCTGCAGTTCGATCTGAACCAGGCCACCTTGCTGCGCGAGTCGAGTGCCACGGGACTCCCTGTCTTCTACATCACAGAGCTTATTGCCCTGGCGATGGACTTCGCTCCTGGCGATCTGGGGCTCCATATGCATCGCGTACCTGTGGCTCCGTTCTTGGATAGGTGGTCGGCAAGGCTTGAGCATAGAGCGGCCTTGACGCGAACCTTCAACCTCAGCGAACTACAGACCTGCGCCAGCTGCCGGGCCTGTGACGCCGACTGCCCCGTGGCCCAAACCAATGAGGAGTTCGTGCCTTCGGCCATCATCACCCAGTTGCTTGCCGGTGATCTGGACGCGGTCCTTGATCGTCCGGACGTGTGGCATTGCTTGGACTGCCTGACCTGCTACGAGCGCTGCCACAGTCGCCTGGGCATGGCCGACGTATTCCAGAGACTCAAACGACTGGCCCAAGAACGGGGGAAAGCTCCGGCATCCGCGCGCTCCAATTACGAGCTCTTCATAAGCACCGGCATGCTGGGCATACGCCGGAAGGCAGCCCGGGAGAAATTGGGCCTGGCCGAACTTCCCGTCGATGGCTTCAGCGAGCTGAGCGCTCTTCTGGCGGAGCCGGAGGGCGGGGAATGAACCCCCGCGGTCTCGGCAACCTCGGCCCTTCTGCTCCAGTGGGGCGCATACGCCCGCGTGGCACCTCCCGCCAGGCCGGTCCCTATCCCGGGACCGAACCCGGCCAGGAGTTCGCGCCGAGACCGGCCTGGCGGGAGGAATCCGAGCAACGTATCCTGGGCGGCTGCGGGTTGATGGGAGTCTGTGATCAGTCGGGCAAGCGCATGAGCGGCGAGTTGGCGCTGCGCAGCATGGCCTCCATGCACGACCGTGGCAATGGCCTGGGCGGCGGGTTTGCCGGCTACGGCATCTACCCTGAGTTGCCTCACCTGTTCTGCTTCCACCTGCTCTACAACGACGACGTGGCCAAAGACGACACAGAGTTTTATCTCAAGAAGCACTTCCGGGTGGTTATGGATGAGCCCATCCCCACCAAGCCCATCCGGGGCATCGAGAACGAGCCGATCCTGTGGCGCTACTTCCTCGATATCGCCGACGAGAGGCTGAGCGAGACCCAGTTGAGCTTAGAGGACTATGTCGTGCACGCGGTGATGGACATCAACACCTACGTTGATGGAGCCTTCGTCGCTTCCTCGGGCAAGAATATGGGCGCGTTCAAGGGCGTGGGCTTCCCCGAGGAAATCGGGGAATTCTTCCGCATCGACGAATACCATGGCTGGACCTGGACAGGCCACGGCCGCTTCCCCACAAACACCCCCGGGTGGTGGGGCGGCGCTCATCCTTTTGCCCTGCTCGACTACTCCATCGTCCACAACGGCGAGATCAGCTCTTACGGCATCAACCAGCGCTATTTGGAGATGTTCGGCTACCGTTGCTCGCTGCAGACCGACACCGAGGTAGTCACCTATCTGTTCGATCTCATGCTCAGGCGGCACGGGCTGCCCGTGGAGATAGCGTGCAAGGCTTTGGCCAGCCCCTTCTGGAAAGACATCGACCTGATGCCCGAGGAGCAGCGCAAGCTGTTCACGGCTCTACGGATGGTCTACGGCTCCGCCCTCCTCAATGGCCCCTTCGCGATCGTCCTGGGCATGAACGACGGCATGGTGGCCCTCAACGACCGCATCAAGTTGCGCCCGTTGGTGGCCGCTCGCAACGGTGACGTGCTCTACGTTGCCAGCGAGGAATCGGCCATCCGCGAGATCTGCCCGCACCCCGAGGAGAGTTGGATGCCGCTGGCAGGGGAGCCGGTGGTGGCCAGGGTGAGCGAGAAGGGCCGCCAGAAAGCCATCGCCCAGACCCGCCTAAGCGCCGGCCAGCGGCGCGCCGCGCGCAGCCCCCAAGATGCGGTCGTCCCAGGGGTGGCGTGATGGCGTACACTACCTTCATCCCCTCCGAGTTCCGGGTGGTCATCGACAAAGACGCCTGCATCCAATGCGGCCGTTGCGCCCAACAGTGTGGCTGGAACGTCTACACCTTTGACGAGGTGGAGAAACGGCCGGTCCCCGACCACAGCAAATGCGCCGCCTGCCACCGTTGCGTGACTTTCTGCCCCGGTGGAGCGATCAGCATCAAGAAGAACGACCTGGCCTTCAAGCACTCGGATAGCATGTCCCCCGACCTCATCAAGGCCATCTGGAAACAGGCCGAGACCGGGGGCGTACAGCTCACCGGCATGGGCAACGACCGTCCATATCTGCGCATCTTCGACCACTTGCTGCTCGATGCCTGTCAGGTGACCAATCCATCCATCGACCCGCTGCGCGAGCCTATGGAGATGCGGACCTTTCTCGGTCGCAAGCCCGACTTCCTCGATGTGGCCGCCGACGGGCCGACCGATGGCAATGGGGTCTCGCCCACGGCCTCCGGCACGCTTCGCCTCCTCACGGAACTCGACCGCCAACTTCAGTTAGAGACTCCCATCATGTTCGGAGGGATGAGTTACGGCTCGGTATCGCTGAACGTGCACCGCTCGCTTGCAATGGCGGCGACGGAGTTGGGAACGTTCATGAACACGGGTGAAGGCGGCATGCACGCCGACCTGGAGCCCTATCAGGACCACATCATCGTGCAATGCGCCTCCGGCCGCTTCGGCGTGGATTCGAGCTACCTGCAGGCCGGCGCGGCTGTGGAGATCAAGATCGGCCAAGGGGCCAAACCCGGCATCGGCGGCCACTTGCCGGGCGAGAAGATCGACTACGAAGTCTCCGTAACCAGGATGATCCCTCAGGGCACCGACGCCCTCTCCCCCGCGCCGCATCACGACATCTATTCGATCGAAGATCTGCGACAGCTGATTTACGCGCTCAAGGAGGCGACGGGCTACAAGCCCATATCGGTAAAGATCGCCTGCGTGCACAACGTGGCCGCTATCGCCTCGGGCGTAGTCCGGGCCGGCGCGGACATCATCTATCTGGACGGCTTCCGGGGCGGCACAGGGGCCTCCCCTACCGTGATCCGCGACCACGTGGGCATCCCCGTGGAGATCGCGATTGCCACTGTCGACCAGCGCCTGCGGGACGAAGGCATCCGCAACCGTGCCTCGATAGTGGCTGCCGGGGGCATCCGCCAGTCGGCTGACGTGGCCAAAGCCATCGCCTTGGGCGCGGACGCGTGCGCCATCGGCACCGCCGCTTTGGTGGCGATGGGGTGCCACGTGTGCCAGAAATGCCACACCGGTTGCTGTTCGTGGGGCATTTGCACCCAGCGGCCCGAGCTCACCCGGCGGCTAGACCCGGAGTGGGGCGCCTCCCAGGTGGTCAATCTGGTGCATGCTTGGACCCACGAACTGGCCGAGGTGCTGGGCGCCCTCGGGGTCAACGCCATCGAAAGCCTACGTGGCAGCCGGGAGCGGCTACGCGGTCTGGGGCTTGACAAGATGACCCTCGACATCCTGGGCGTGAAGCCCGCCGGGCTATGATCGGGCAGGGACAAGAGGAGAGAGCAGCGGCCCCGGACTCCGCAGTGGTGCGCAACGTGCCCACCGGACCGGCACGGAAGGGCCCCACCGGCATCGAGCCGGCCCGCATCACCGCGGGCCAACCGGGCACTACGCGCGGAACCGCTTCTCGCAAAGGAGCCCGGGTGGTCATCGACGGCAAGGGCGTCTACTACAAGACTCTCAACGAGCAGATCCGCGAGGAGATCGAGCGCGGGGCCACCGAAGTAGTGCTCGACAACATCATCGGCCAGCGCTACATAGGCACGGGCCTAGCGTTCCCCGGGGTAACGGTGACCGTGAACGGCGTGCCCGGCAACGACCTGGCCGCTTTCATGAACGGTCCCACGCTCGTGGTCAACGAGAATGCTCAGGACGGCGTGGCCAATACCATGAACTCCGGCCTGGTGGTGATCAAAGGCGATGCCGGAGACGTCCTCGGATATGGGATGCGCGGCGGCAGCGTATATGTGCGTGGCAATGTCGGCTACCGGGTGGGCATCCACATGAAAGCCTTCGAGAACCGGCAGCCTCTCATCGTCGTCGGGGGCCATGCCCGTGATTTCCTGGGCGAGTACATGGCCGGCGGCGAGATCGTAGTGTTGGGACTCGGCCCCAGCGGAGGACCGGTCGTCGGCTCCTACGTGGGCACCGGCATGCATGCGGGGGTCATGTACATACGGGGGGCGGTGGACGAGCACCAATTGGGGAAGGAGGTCCGCGCAACCGAGCCCACCGAGACCGATCAGGCGCGCATCCGCGATATCGTTGCCGACTACTGCCGGGTGATGGGGATGGCCCCGGAAGAGGTGCTGCAGGAACCGTTCGTCAAGATCTATCCCTATACCTCAAGGCCTTACGGCAGACGGTACGTCTACTAGAGACATGGCACCCCGCCAACCCTGAAAGGAGCAGCTCATGGGGGAAACAATGACCAAGGAAGATGTCCTTCGCACCGTCGAGGAGAAGCAGATCAAGTTCATCCGCTTCTGGTTCACCGACGTGCTCGGCTTTCTCAAGAGCTTCGCGGTAACGCCGGCGGAACTTGAGGGGGCGTTCGAAGAGGGCATGGGCTTCGACGGCTCCTCGATCGAGGGCTTCGCCCGGATCGAAGAGTCCGACATGGTGGCCTGGCCCGATCCCAGTACCTTCGCCATGATTCCGTGGCGGGCCGGTGCCGGCGGCACCGCCCGCATGTTCTGCGACATCAAGCAGCCCAACGGCGACCCCTACGACGGCGACCCCCGGAACGTGCTCAAGAAAGTGGTGGAAAAGGCCGCGGCCCTCGGATACACCCTCAACCTGGGCCCGGAGCTCGAATTCTTCTATTTCGAGAACAGCTTGGGAACCCAGGTGCTCGACCACGGCGGGTACTTCGACCTCACTACCCTGGACGCCGGCTCCGACCTGCGCCGCGACACCATCAACGCCCTGCACGCGTTGGGTATCCAGGTCGAGTACTCCCACCACGAGGTGGCTCCCTCTCAGCACGAGATCGACCTCCGCTTCAAAGACGCGATGACTATGGCCGACCAGGTCATGACCTATCGTCTGACCGTCAAGGAGATCGCCCAAGCCAAGGGGCTCTACGCCACCTTCATGCCCAAACCCATGTTCGGGGTCAACGGCTCGGGGATGCATGTGCACCAGTCCTTGTTCCGGGGCGATCGCAACGCCTTCTTCGACGCCAACGACGAGTACAACCTGTCGAAGGTCGGCAAGTCGTACGTCGCCGGCCTACTCGCGCACGTGAAAGAGATCTGCCTGGTGACCAACCAGTGGATCAACTCCTACAAGAGGCTGGTGCCGGGCTACGAGGCTCCAGTGTATATATGCTGGTCGCGCCGTAACCGCTCAGCCATGGTCCGCGTGCCCCTATACAAGCCGGGCAAGGAGAACGCGACCCGAGTGGAGCTACGTAACCCCGACCCCGCCTGCAACCCCTACCTGGCATTTGCCGCCATGCTGGCCGCGGGTCTTGACGGCATCGATAAGGGCCTTGAGCTTCCCCCCGAAGCCAGCAACAACATCTATGAGATGACCGAGGCGGAGCGAGAGGCGGCCGGCATCGACTGTCTCCCCGAAGACCTCTATCAGGCCATCAAAGAATTCGAGAAGTCGGACTTCGTGCGCGAGGCGCTGGGCGACCACGTGTGTGACTACCTCATCCGCAACAAGTGGGCCGAGTGGGACGAGTACAAGACCCTCGTCACCCCATACGAGATCTCGCGCTACCTTCCTATCCTCTAGACAGCCACCCTGC
>Ga0214473_10001417_pt1 | contig 31688 bp, 31 predicted proteins | sample RVTome_7_FD_203509 | JGI IMG/M metagenome (GOLD analysis project Ga0214473, IMG submission 203509) | Soil microbial communities from uranium-contaminated site in the Upper Colorado River Basin, Wyoming, United States - RVT98D197 | ecosystem: Environmental > Terrestrial > Soil > Contaminated >...
TTAAGCAAAGATCATGTGGTGCTGGCTGCCCTTTCACCCAAAGAATCGGTGACCTTGCCATCTACCACAGTGAAGGGGGCCCCGCCGGTCATGGTGGCCCAGGTGGGGGAAGTGGCCGCTGGGGAGACGGCTTCCGAAGAATTCTTAGGACTTGGGACCTGGACATGGGTTGCTATTGGAGGGGGTGTGGCAGCCATTGCGGGAATTGCAATCGCCGCAGGAGGAGGGGGTGGTGGCGGAGGGCATGATGTCCCTATTTGCCCATGATTGAATGTTATAACAGATCATCTGTTTCACTGAGAAAAAGCCCGGCAGTTTAAAATAAGAGGGTCTGCCGGGTTTTTGGAAAGTTGAAGAGGAATGAATCGAGGAAGGCCTGCTTTGTTCTTGACCTGTCTTCTCTCTTGTATTCTTATTATTTCCTGCGTTTCTGCTCGCCCGCCTAAGAAAGAAGTCGTTACCCAGGAAATCATCCATAAAGAAATCGAATCCTCCGGCCAGGTTAAAGCCATGAATGAGAGGATTCTGATGAGTACCCTCTCTTCGAAAAGGGACTTATACCGGGATTACAAGATCGGCCCGGAAGACCTTCTTGAAATCTCTGTTTTTGAAGAGGAGAAGTTGAATAAGGCTGTTCGGGTCAGTTCCCAGGGAAATATCAGCCTGCCTCTGCTCGGTGTCCTGAGAGTGCAAGGCCTGACTGCGAATGAGCTGGAGAAAGAGATCCGGGATTTGCTGGCCGAGAAGTACCTGCAGGATCCTCATGTCAGTGTCTTTATCAAGGAGTATCGAAGCCAGCGGATCTCTGTAATCGGCGCTGTGGAGAAGCCCAGTGTCTTTGAGGTATCGGGTCAGAAGGCCATTCTGGATGCCTTAGCCATGGCAGGGGGCCTCAAGGAGGATGCCGGTCCGCTTCTTTTTCTCATCCGTTCTCCACAGATTGAAGAAACCCGGCCTGAGGGAAAAGATAGAAATGAACAGGAGGCCCGGGCCTACGTGATCGATCTCGAGGACCTTCTGGTAAGAGGCGATTTGAGCCTCAATCTGTCCTTGATTCATGGTGATGTGATCAATATTCCCGTTTCCGGAAAGATCTATGTGGGGGGCGAGGTAAAAAAACCCGGAGGGTTTCTTATGAAAGGGAAGAAAGTCACCGTGAGTCAGGCCATCACGATGGCGGAAGGACTGAACCCCGAGGCGAATGGCTCCCAGGCCAAGATCTTTCGATATGCGGAGAAAGGATCTCAAAAGGAGATTCTCTCGGTCAATGTTTATGCCATTCAGAAAGGGGAAGCGGAAGATGTTTTTCTGAAAGAAAACGACATTATGATCGTTCCCACCAGTGGAATGAAGTCCACCCTGATCGAGGTCCGTGACTTTTTCAAAGGGATCTTCGGTGTGGGCGTCTCGCTGACCCGTTAGTTATAAGGAGACCGAATGGAATTGAACCACTCGCCCTATCCCTATCAACTCCCTCCCCCTACCTATGGATATACTCCTGTGCCCCAGGAAGAGAAGGAGATCCACCTAAGAGACTACTGGAAAGTAATCCGAAAGAGGCAATGGACGATCCTTGCCCTTTTTTTGATCGTAGTGATCACGACGGCTGTCGCCACCTTCACGATGAAGCCTATTTACAGGGGCACCGCCACAATCCAGATCAATAAGGAGAATCCCCAGATTGTGGATTTTAAGGAGATCTTCGCCGTTAACACCATGGATTTGGATTACTACCAGACCCAGTACAAGATTCTCGAAAGCCGGTCGCTGACACGGCGGGTAGTTCAATCCCTCAATCTCAAGGGTCATCCTGAGTTTCTCCCCAAGCCTGAGACTCCTTTTCAGAAATGGAAGTCGGATACATTAGGATCCATCACGGGTCTATTCGAATCTTTCGGTTTTTCAAAAGAGACGGGTTCTTCAAAGGATTCCCCGGGTCCTTCTGAAACTGCCAAAGAAACGGGTCTGATCAGCAGTTTTCTCGGCCGGTTGAAAATTGAGCCCATTCGAAACTCCCGACTCGTGAAGGTCCACTTCGATTCAAATTATCCTGAGCTTTCCGCCCAGGTGCCCAACACACTGGCCGCCGCCTACATTCAGCAGAACCTGGAGGGCCGCTTTATTGCAACCCAACAGGCCAAGGAGTGGCTCACCGGGCAGTTGGAGGACCTGCGGGCAAAAGTGGAAAGAGCGGACGAGGCCCTCCAGGCCTTCGGATCCAAACACGGAATCATCTCCCTGGAGGAGAAAGAAAATGTCATCATGCAGCGCCTCACCGAGCTGAACGAGGCCCTGACCAAGATGGAAGCCGAGCGGATGTCGAAGGAAGCGCTCTACAACCAGACCCGGGATAGGAATTCCGACTCGCTCCCTTTGATCCTGGAGAATAAGCTGATCCAAGACCTGAAGCAGGCTTATATCCAGATGGAAGGGCAGTTCATGAAGCTTTCTGAGACTTTTAAACCCGATTACCCCGAGATGGTTCGCCTGAAAAACCAGATGGGGACCATCCAGAAACGCCTTGATGCCGAAATCGATAAGATCATCATGGCGATCAAGAACGATTATGAAGCCAGTCTTCGCAGGGAATCCCTTCTCCGGAAGGCCTTCGAGGAGCAGAAGGCCAGGGCCATCGAGATGAAGGAGAAATCGATCCAATACAACATCCTCAAGCGCGAGGCCGATACGAATACGGAACTTCATCGGGGACTCCTGCAGAGGATGAAGGAGGCCGGCGTCTCCGCAGGGATTACAGCCAGCAATATTCAAATCGTCGATCAGGCCGAGCTTCCCCTTCGTCCCTTCAAGCCCAACAAGAGGTTGAACCTGCTCCTGGCGGCTGTCGTGGGTCTCTTTCTCGGCGTTGGGATTGCCTTTTTCTTCGAGTATCTTGACAACACCGTCAAAACACCCGAGGATGTGGAAGGATTGCTTCGCCTTCCTTCTTTTGGAATGGTCCCGGAGATCTCTTTTGAAAGGAAGAAACGGCTGGAAAGGGGGATCTCCTATCCGGTAGAGCTCATCACGTATGGCCACCCCAAATCCATGCTCTCGGAGGCCTACCGGAACATCCGGACTTCCGTTCTTCTCTCCTTTTCGGAGAAGCCCCCCAAGCGTATTGTGATCACCAGCCCCAATCCGGCGGAAGGAAAGACGACGACCGTGATCAATACGGCCATCGCCATGGCCCAGACAGGGGCCCAGGTCGTGGTCATCGACTCCGACATGAGGAAACCGAGAGTCCACAAGATCTTCGAATCGGAGAATGAAACAGGTCTCTCCAACTTTCTCTCCGGCAATGCGGACCTGGATTCACAGATTAGAAAGTCCGAGGTCCCGAACCTTTACTATATTCCTTCCGGCCCCATTCCTCCGAATCCATCGGAGCTGATCGGGTCAAATCTGTTCAAGCAAATGCTTGATACCCTGGAAAAGAGATTTGACCATGTGGTGATCGACTCTCCTCCGGTCCTCGGTTTTGCGGATTCAGCCATCCTCTCCACCTGCGTGGATGGAATCATTCTCGTCGTGGTGGGCGGGAAGACCCCGCGTGAGACACTCCAGCGGGCCAAAGAGGCGATTCTTCAGGTCAACGGGAAAATTCTGGGCGTGGTGATCAACCGCGTCAATATTCACCGAAGCGACTACGGATACTATTATTACCGGTACCACTACTATTACGGGAGAGAAGGCAAGAAGAAGGTGCTGCCTTTCGCACCGGAAGAAGAACCCCCTTCCGCATCGGAGAGCACGGCTGCATGAAAAGGCTTTACATCTCTCTATCGGTTCTTCTGGTCTCTTTCTTCCTTGGCTACCATATTTTGACTCTTTGGAGGGGGTTCTATCTCTATACCGCCCGGCCTTCCAAAGAGTTGCTCATCAAAGCCGCAGGGCTGAATCCTTTCAATCCCGATCCCTATTATCGACTGGGCCTTCTCCACTTATTGGACATTCAGAGCATCGATCTGGGGGAATCACGCCGCTATTTAATTCAGGCCCTCAAACGAAATCCCGTTGAGCAGGAGTACTGGCTCAATCTGGCAAAGGTCCTTCAACGGGCCGGGGAAAGAGAGGCTTTCGAGAAGGCCCTGGAGAAAGCAATTCTAACCTTTCCCACAGGGTATCGGGGAAGATGGGTTGCGGGGAACCTTCTTCTTCAGCAAGAGGCCTTGGAACCTGCCCTCGTGCACTTTTCTTACATTCTAAACCACTATCCGAATCAAAGCAGCCAGGTTTATGACGTCTGGAATCAAGTTGCGCGGGATTCGGATTTTGTTCTGGACCGATTGGTTCCGAAGGACCTGCCGGCATTCCACCGTTACCTGGCCTATCTCTATGAAGAGGGTGATGCAGAGGGTGTCCATAAAGCCTGGGCGAGGAAGGTCTCTCTTCGCCTGCCGAGTGATCGGATGGAGACCCTTCGGCATATTGATTTCCTCATATCCAGGGGTGAGTTGACGGAGGCCTTTGAGGCCTGGAAGGCCAGGCTTCGGGAGGAGGCCCTCTCTATCCCGGGGGATGGGAATCTGGTAACCAATGGAGGGTTTGAAAAAGAGAAAATCTTGGGAGGGGGGTTTGATTGGAGGGTCCGTTCCGTGAAAGGAGGAGAGATCTCTTTTGATCAGTCCGCCTTTTCTGAAGGGAAACAGTCGCTCAAGATTGTATTTGATGGGAGAGAGAATATCGATTTTTACCATGTCGATCAATTTGTGGCATGGCAGCCCGATACCGATTACTCCATCAGGGCTTCTATGCGGACAAAGGCTGTTACAACAAAAAGCGGTGTGAAGATAGAGGTGGTTGGAGTTGGGACAGATTTCTATAAGGGGTCTGATCCAATGGTGGGCGACCATGACTGGCAGGAGATTCTTTTCTCTTTTAGGAGTCCGGCCAAAACTCAAGGGGGGATGATTCGAATCCGGAGGGAGAAAACGGATAAATTCGACCGCCTTATCTCAGGCACCGTCTGGATCGACAATGTCTCCCTGATAGAAAAGAAACAGTAAGGTTGTTTGGTTAATAAGTTAATGAGTGAATGAGTTAATAAGGAAATACCGGAATTTTTCTTAGCTTTAAGCTCTGAGCTTTTTCAATAACTCATTCACTTATTTCCTCATTAACTTGGGAATCGGATGAAGGACTACTACAAAATCCTTGGTGTGATTGAAGAGGCCTCTGACGAGGAAATCCGGGCTCGCTGGATCGAGTTGATGAAACACCATCATCCCGACCTCGGCGAGGGCCAGATGCCTGACGAGCGAATCAAAGAAATCAACGAAGCCTACCAGGTTTTGAAGAATGAGTCAACCCGAATGGAATACGACCTTGAAAGGGCTCTCAGGCATTCTTTTGTCAAAAGAAGAAAGAAAAAGCAAAGGGGAAGGGGTTTATACGTAAAAATGATCCCCGTGGCAGGCGCCGTCGTTCTTCTCTTCATCATTGTGAGCCTTTTTCTTTCGAACAGATCTCCTGAGGTGATTGAGTCCACCGAAACTGCAAGGGAATACGTCCCCGAAGAGCCCGGGGTCGAGCCAAAGGTCCTTCCCCGGGAAGACCTTCCAGAAAGCCCATCTCCGGCGCCGGAGGCGGTTTCAAAGCCTCCCCTGGAAACTCTTCCTAAGCAGATCCCTAAACCGGAGGTTCCGCTCCAAGCCCGTTCCCCCTCAAGAGAGGCGCCTCAAAAGGCCCCCGTGAAAATAGCAAAGACCTCCCCGGTCGGAGACTCGACTCTACGAGAGGTTTCTCGAACAGATCAGGTCAAACCAAGAGAGGTTCTCCCAAAACAGGATGAGCGAAGGGAAACAATTCCCCATGTCGCGCCTTCCATCCTGAAGCCCGAGGCCCCTAAGCCCTCTTTTGTCGGAGACTCGACTGTACGGGAGGAACCACCTCCGGCAGTAAAACCCGTACCTCCCGTGCAGGTCGGAAGCTCGACTCTACGAGAGGAGAAGGCGGAATCCCCCCGTGTCCACGCCGCAGAGAAGCTCCAGAGTCCAAAGCCAGTCGGAGACTCGACTCTACGAGAGGCACCCAGCTCTCTTGAAAAACCGATCCCACTCGAGCCGGCCAAACCCGAGGTTCAGGAAACAGCCAAAATCGAAGCCCGAGAGATAGTTAAACCAAAAGTACATGAACCAGAGAAAAAAGTAGTCAGAGAGCCGGAGAGAAAAGTCGTGCAGGAGCCGGAGAAAAAGGTGGCGCAAGAGAGTCCAAAACCTCCGGTTGTGGCGAAGCCAAGAGAACCGGAAATAGCCGCAGAAGCCAAGCCTCCGATTCCGGCACCTACTCCTGTCCCTAAAACAGGACCCTTGCCGAAGGTCGAGCCGGCTGCTCCGCCCCCTCCCCGAAGGGAAGAGGCAAAACCCACTTTAATTCCAGAGCCTCCGGCTAAAACGAAGGTTGCGATTTTGCCACCCGCGCGACTTCATCCGCCGGAAGAGGAAGTCAAGCAGTTTTTTGCAAGCTATATCGATTGTTATGTTCGGAAGGATATGGAAGGGTTTTTATCCTTCTTCTCTTCGAGGGCAATCCAGAATAGAAAAGACGGAATGGAAGGGATTCGAAAAATCTATACAAACTTTTTTAACCAGAGCCGGGAGCTCCGATATCGGCTGGAGGAATTAAAGATTGATGTCCACAAGAGCGGTTTGGAGGTGAAGGCCCGCTACGAAGTGAATCAGACCTTGGAAAAAGGGGGAGTGAAAAAGGTTTGGAAGGGCCAGGGCCGATGGTTCTTGGAGAAGGAAGATGGGAAGTTTAAAATTATTTCACTCGATTACCAGCATGATTAGGTAATCTTTCAGGACGGGGCATCACCCGCGAACCCTATCCATCTGTGATGACCGGGGGTCTCATGTTTTCATTTTTTATGACTGGCACTGATACTCTCTTTTGGGTTCCTTTCAGAAGGAGGAAGGCCATGCAAGCCAAAGGGATCTTCTTATGGATATTAATCGTCGTGATGTTTTTTGTGCCTGCAGTTGTCCGGGCTCAATCTCCCTCCAAAGCACCCCCCGCTACCGCCACTGCCTCCTCTCCCATAGCAGGGGAAGAGGAGGTGAGGGGGTTTCTCGCCAATTATGTCGATCGTTATAATCAGAAAGATATCGACGGATTTCTCACTTTATTCTCTCCTGAAGCCATTCAGAATCAGAAGGAGCGCATCGGCAAGATTCGAATGATATATTCCAATTTCTTCGACCAGAGCCACGAGATCAAGTTCCAGATGAATGAAACGAAAGTCGAATTTTATCAGAACGGCGTGGAAGTGAAAGCACGCTATGAAATTACTCAGACACTCAGGGGGGGCGGGGAGAAAAGAGTCTGGAGAGGAAACGGCAGCTGGTTTCTTATCAAAGAAGATGGGAGGTTAAGAATACTCTATCTCAATTACCAACATTAATAGAATGATTCGTACCTAACGTATCAACCCATGTAGGTCGCCGCAACCTTCGGGTTGTGCCATTTCTGCTCCGGTAAAGACTGGAGCGGCTACCCGTTTGTGGTGAAGGAAAGGAGAGAACCGTGCGAAAAAGAGATAGGACTTGGGTATGTTTCTTTTTCATGATTTCGATCCTATTCTTGCTTCCGGCGGTGCAGCCATCCGCCTCGTCTGACGCGCTCCAGCTCATCACAGAAGAAGAAGCCAGGCAGTTTATCGATGGATACGTAGCGCGGTATATAGAGTTGCAGATCGATCCCTTTATGGCCCTTTTTTCGAAACAGGCCATAGAGAATAGGATGCTTCCTTATGGGGACATCCATGAGCTTTATCGAAAGACCTTCGTCAACAGCAACTCGGTCAATTACCGATTGAAGATTTATACGGTTCAATGTGATTCCCACTGCGCCTCGGTAAGAGGGCGCTATGAACTCGTCCAATCGGTCAAGAACAAGATCAGACCCAGGACCTTTGGCGGAGACATCCTGTGGAAGCTGGTCCGGGAGGATGGGGAATTGAGAATCGAAGCAATGAACTATGGAAGGAGCCGTTAGGATGATCGACCTCCACATCCATATCCTTCCGGGCCTCGATGATGGGGCCAGGACAATGGAAGAGTCGATTAACATGTGCAGGGCCAGTTACAGAGACGGGGTCCGAACAATCGTTGCCACGCCTCACACCCTGAACGGGTCTTATTTGAATCCCCGTGAAATCATCCTGGATAAGGTCGGAGAACTAAATGAGGCCGTAAAACAATTCAGAATTCAGAATTCGGAATTCGGAATAAAAACTCCTGAACCTTCAGTGGAACCTCATGGTATTATTCACTCAGCAATCCGCACTCCGCATTCCGAATTGTCCTTCCGCGTTCTTCCCGGCGCGGATGTCCACTTCTCTCCGGATCTTATCCAGCTATTTGAAAAAGGGGAAATCGAATCTGTGAATGACAAGAGGCAGGCCCTCATGATCGAATTTCCCTTTCAGGGAATTCCATACCGGGCGGAAGAGGTCGTTTTCAAGTTGATCGCAAGAGGAATTCTTCCAATCATCACTCACCCGGAAAGAAATTTCGAAATAGGGCGGAAACCAAAACGGTATTATGAACTGATAAGAATGGGATGCCTCGGTCAAGTAACAGCCATGAGTTTGACCGGAGGGTTCGGACCCGAGATAAAGCGCGCGGCAGAGGAGCTGCTGCGGCATAGATTAATTCATTTCATTGCTTCGGACGCTCATTCTGCGAACGGAAGGCCACCCCATCTTTCATCGGGCGTAAAAGAGGCATCAAAGACCGTGGGGGGAGAAGAGGCCTGGAAAATGGTCACCGAATATCCCCAGGCCATTCTGGCTGGAAGGCGACCCCAGGTTCCGGAACCGGTTCCACTGCGAGAAAAATGAGTTAATCAGGTAATAAGTGAATTAGGCAGCAAATTAACTCAATAACTCATTAACTCAAAGATCATTATGGATCGAACGATTAAATTAATTTTGATTCTTCTTCTTATCTTTACTCCGATTGCCTTCGGTTCGGTAGGACTTTGGGCCTTCTCCGTCATGGAGCTGGGTATTTTGCTCATCATTGTTCTTGGCGCTCTTCAAGGGTTGAGTTCCTCAAGAAGGAAAAGTGATTCCTCCCTTCACTCCGTAATCCGCCATGCACCACGTGGGGTGCATGGCAGTCCTGAACCGCATTGGATTCAGGGCCAAAGCCCTGAACCTCATCCCGCCAACGGCGGGATTCGGGGTGCACTCCGTATTCCGCATTCTGCATTCATTCTTCTTCTCTTTTCTCTCTTCCTCGCCCTTGTCCTTTTTCAGATGATACCTCTCCCTGCCGGACTCCTAAAAATAATTTCCCCAAAAACAAATCAGCTTCACTTTGAGCTTTCAGCTTTACCCTTTGAGCCTTCGAGTTCAAGCTTTGAGCTTTCAGCTTTGAGCTTTAATCTCTCCTTTTTTCCGTTTGCGACAGAGATCGAATTCATCAAATGGCTCAGCCTCGGCCTTCTCTTCTTTTTTCTTCTCCACTGGAGACCTTTTCTTGAAGAACGACGAATGATCTACCAGTTGATGATTGCCATCCTGTTGGTGGGGATTGGTGAATCCCTTTATGGGATGTTTGAATACTTCAGCGGACACCAGCATATCCTCTTTCTGGAGGGATCCGCTCTGATGTCCTCGGTCACGGGAACCTACATCAACCGGAATTACTTTGCCGGATACCTTCTCCTGGTTATTCCCATGAGCATCGGCTTCTTTTTTTCACGTCCTTTTCATCAGCACGTTCATTCTATAAGCGGCACGATTCCACTCATTGTCCCGAGCCTGTCGAAGGACTGGCGCACCTGGCTCTCATCTCTTGACGGAAAAAGCCTGCTCCTCGGGTTCGGGATTATCCTGATGATTCTTGGTCTTCTCTTTTCCGCTTCAAGAATGGGAATCATCAGTCTTCTCCTCTCTTTCACCCTCATCAGCCTCCTTTTCCGTGACACCCGGAATGACCGTAGGGTTTCCGCAAAGTCGGTCTTGATTCTGGGGCTGGCATTACTCTGGGCGGCCTGGATCGGCCTCGACGCTGTGATCAACCGCTTCTTTTCCGCCTCAGAAGATTTCAAGATAAGATGGGAGATCTGGCGGAATACCTATCAAATCCTCAAAGACTTTCCGTTATTTGGGTCAGGTCTCGGAACGTTTGTCCAAGTCTTTCCAATGTACCGGTCCTTTCACCTCCAGGGCCTCGTCACCCATGCCGAAAATGATTTTCTTCAGCTGGCTGCGGAAGTGGGCCTGGTGGGAGTGGGGATACTGGTTCTTCTCTTTGGTTTTCTATTTATCAAGTCGGCTTCGGCGATCCGGAGACTCTCATCCAATGATCCCGAAAAGTATGTCGGGATAGGCGGCCTTGTTGGGATTCTGGCCTTAATGTTTCACAGCCTTGTGGAGAGAAACATCCAGGTCCCGTCGAATGCTTTCCTCTTCACCCTTCTGTGGGCAATGGTCTTGAGAACATCGGCCAAAAGGTGACAAAGGATAAAGTTAATGAGTTAATAAGTGAATGAGTGAATGAAGTAATGAGCGGTTTGTTTATGCTTTGGCTTTTCAATAACTTATTAACCCAATAACTTAATAACTCAATTAGAGAGCCTGATGAACAAAATAGACTGGATGAATGAAGGAATAAGCGGGATGGACTTTATGCTCTGGTATGTCGTTCAAACCAAACCGGCAGGAGAGCACCGTGTTGAAGCTCACCTCCTGAATCAGGAGATGGAAGTCTTTCTCCCCCTTCACGAAACCTATCAATTTGTCCAGGGGAAAATGGCCAGGAGGATCAAGCCCCTTTTCCCAAACTATCTCTTTGCAAAACTCGACCTTCGGTTCCATTATTACAAAGTTAAATGGACAAGAGGAGTAAGTAAGATTCTGGGGATGGGGAATGGACCTGTTCCAATTTCAGAGAGGGTGATCCAAATGATAAGAGAACGGGCAGGGGAGAATAACCTCATTAAACTGGAGAATGAATGGAGAGAGGGCGATCTGGTCCAGATAACCTCCGGTCCCTTAAGGGAGTTGACAGGTATCTTTCAGCGGAGAATGTCCGACAAAGGGCGGGTGAGGATTCTTTTAAACATGATTGGCATAGATGTCCCTGTGCAGATTTCACAGTGGCAGGTGAAAAAAGTCGCTTAGAAAAGGAGTGATTATTAAGTTAATAAGTGAATAAGTAAATAAGCAAAAGGAATTTTAGCTTTGACCTTTGAGCTTAGTTGTGCTATTTGGTTAATTCAGTTGCTTCAATAGCTCAATAACTTATTAACTCATTAACTTATTAACTTAGATAATGTTGCGTCTCTTCTTTTTTATCCTTTCCCTTCTTTATATTGCAGCAATCTTTATTTTTGCCGGTTCATCCATGGTTTCGGATCTCTCCTTCTTCAACCCCTCCAGCATTCTTCACATTCCCCTTTATGGAATCTTGACGACATTTCTCAGTTTAAGCATGAAGAGATCAAGCAGGCTATGGATACCCGGTCTGGTTGCATTCGGGATAGCGATTGTTGATGAAATCTACCAGGGCTTTGTTCCAGGTCGTGATGCTTCCGTCATAGATGGTCTTATCGATGTGATTGGCATTGTTGTTGCTTTATGCATTATCCGTAAGGTATATATAAACCGTTCTGTTTAATCTGGTTTATCAGGCTTGTTGGGTTGATTTAATACAAATGCATTAAATGCTTTCGCTTTGTCATTGCGAGCGATCCCGCATTAGGGGAGAGCGCGGCAATCTTGCTTTGAGATTCTGAGATCGCTTTGCTATGCGCCATGCGCTCTGCGCTTTCCGAGCTCTTGAGATGATTGACTCCTTCAACATTCATGCTGTGGTTCTTGCAGGGGGGGCCGGTGTTCGCTTTTGGCCTCTAAGCCGGGAAACCCTTCCTAAACAGATGCTCCAGATTGCCGGAGAAGACACCCTGATCCGTCAGACCCTAAAGCGGATCAATGGTTTTGTTCCACCGAATCATATTTGGATAGTAACCACTTCAGACAAGGCCCAGGATATCCGATTTCACATCGATTCTTTGGGTCCCCTGGCAAAAAGCATCTATTTCATCAATGAGCCGGTGGGAAGAAATACGGCCCCGGCCATCGGTTTGGCAGCCCTTCATCTTCATCATCTCTCTTCTGATTCGATCATGATTGTGATGCCATCAGACCATGCCATCCCTGAGACAGAAAAGTTCCTGAACGATTTGACACTGGCTATCCGGAGTGCCATGGACGGCCACCTTGTTACGTTCGGAATTAAACCCATCCGGCCTGAAACCGGTTATGGATATATCCAGGTCGATCTCTCTTCCAGGATGGAAGCTAAGGGGCTGTTTAAAATTGAGCGGTTCATCGAAAAACCTGACCTCCAGACGGCCAAGGGGTACCTGTCACAAGGCAGCTATTTCTGGAATTCGGGCATATTTGTCTGGAAAGCCTCTCAGATCCTCTCGGAAATAGCAACCCATCTTCCTTCGCTATCTCGAATCCTGAAGGAGATGGAATCTCTCCTCTTTTCACAGGGCCAACCCAACAAACCCAATGACCTTAATCAATCAAACAAACCCGATCAGCCGGAAAAACTCAAGGATATTTACTCACGTCTTGAGTCTATTTCCATTGACTATGGCGTGATGGAGCGTAGCCGCAATACGTTCATGGTTCCCGCTTCATTCACCTGGTCCGATTTAGGAAGCTGGGCTGCTCTGGACGAGATTCTTCCGAAGAATAGCGATGGGAACATTCTTAAAGGGAACACGATCGATGTCGGGAGCACCGATTCCATTGTCTTTGCGGGGGAGAGACTCGTTACCACCATCGGTTTGAGGGAGATGGTAGTCGTCGACACCCCGGATGCGACGCTGGTTGCTCCGAAAACAAGGTCTCAGGATGTCAGGAAGATCGTGGAGGTGTTGAAGCAGACAGGCCGGGAAGAGCGTCTTCTTCACAAAACGGTCGAGAGACCGTGGGGAAGCTATACCGTTCTTGAGAAGGGGCTTGGGTATAAGATTAAACGGGTCTTTTTAAAACCAAAAGCCAGATTGAGCCTTCAGCTTCATCATCGACGGAGCGAGCACTGGGTTGTCGTATCCGGACAGGCCAAGGTAACAACAGGGGACGACATTTTCCTTGTCCGCACAAATGAAAGCACTTACATCCCGGTTCACACAAGACATCGCCTCGAGAACCCCGAAGAGGAGCCCCTTCAGGTGATCGAGGTTCAGAGCGGAGACTACCTTGAGGAAGACGATATCGAACGGTTCGAAGACGACTACGGCCGACAGTAAAGATAATGAGTGAATAGGTTAATGAGTTAATGAGGAATTGAAATCAGGTAGCATGGTCATTGCCTTAAGGAAACTATTCATTCATTCATTAACTCAATAATCCAATGAGTCAATAACCCAACAACATTACCTTCCTGGAGGAACTGAAGCGTGTCTCGTATTCTTGTGACCGGCGGGGCCGGATTCATCGGCAGCCATCTCTGCGATTCCTTAGTGAATAAAGGGCATGATGTGCTCTGCGTCGATAACTTATTCTCCGGAAGCAAGGACAACATCCGCCACCTTCTGGGTCACCCTTATTTCGAATTTATGCGCCACGATGTGATTCATGCCCTTTTTGCGGAAGTGGACCAGATCTTTCACCTGGCCTGTCCGGCCTCTCCTATCCATTATCAATTCAACCCCATTAAAACCATCAAGACGAATGTGATGGGAACGATCAACATGCTGGGTCTGGCAAAAAGGGTGAAAGCAAGAATTCTCCTGGCATCCACATCGGAAATCTATGGCAACCCAAGCATCCATCCCCAAACAGAGGTCTACTGGGGAAACGTGAATTCCATTGGCATCCGGAGCTGCTATGATGAAGGAAAAAGGGTGGCCGAGACCCTGATGATGGACTACCACCGCCAGAACGGGGTGGATATCAGGATTGTGCGGATCTTCAACACGTACGGCCCCCGTATGGCGATCAACGATGGGAGGGTCATCAGCAACTTCATTGTCCAGGCCTTAAGAGGAGAGGATTTGACAGTTTACGGCGATGGGAATCAGACACGTTCCTTCTGCTTCATCTCGGATTTGGTGGAGGGGATGCTTCGGATGATGGAGGTCGATTCGTTTATCGGCCCAGTTAATCTTGGCAATCCAAGGGAATCAACGATCCTGGAGATAGCCAATGCGGTTCTTCCGATGATTGGAAGTTCTTCCAAAATCGTATTCAAACCCCTTCCTTCCGATGACCCCGAGAGAAGATGTCCGAATATCTCCCTGGCCCGTAAGAAGCTTGGATGGGAACCCAATGTCTCTCTTGAAACAGGCCTTGAAAAGACGATCCATTACTTCAAAGAAAAACTGTCAACTTCCCATTGATCTCTTGGGAGACCATTGTAAAAAATGATTTTTTTGCTTGACCCGGAGATGAATATTTGGTAGAGTTTTTTAGTCTAATAAGTCAGAAACGAGGCCATTCTAATCCAGTCTACAAATTCCCCCAACCGTCCGGCGCCATAGTCAGGCGAAAGACAGCGGCGCCCCCTTTTTTTCCAGAGGAAGAGGGGGCCTGCCCGTGCATCGTTCCGCCTTGAGGGACACCGGAAAGGGGATTTGTCATTTTCAATGTTCATGGGTGGCCCAACAGCCACCGTAGATTGTGAAGAAAGGGGGTGAAACAGGGATGAAGAAAAGGATATTGACCACAGGTCTTCTTGCTGGGTTTGTCCTCTCTTTGCTGGTGGTCAGCGGTGTTTTTGCAGCAAAAGAAGTCATCACCTTTGAAGGTGGCAATCAGGGTAAGGTGACATTCGGTCACAAGAAGCATTCTGATACCCTGAAGATCGAGTGCGTGAAGTGCCACCACACCTGGAAGCCAGGCGAGACTGCTGGGAAGCTTTGCAAAGACTGCCACAAAGCTAAGGCCGAAGAGAAGACACTTTCAGCAAAAGATGCTTATCATCAAGATTGCTACAAAAGCTGTCATACCGAGGCCAAAAAATCCAAAAAACCAGCCGGCCCAACAGTATGCACTCAGTGCCATGTGAAAGCAAAATGAAAGACTGAGAAGTCGGCTGTGCCTGACGACAGACAGGCCAGACAGAACTGGAAGGGGGTAGTTCCGATACAGGAATTACCCCTTTTTTCTTGACAGGAAAGGATAACTTATGTTAAAAATTTCAATTACTTCCCCTAAAAATCACCCCGTGATTCAGGAATCCTATGGACGAGTCGAAAAGTAAGACTATCAAGAAAGAGAAAGGGATCTTTCCTCTCCTTTTTGAATTGTTTCGCTCCGTTAAACTGACCATAACCCTTCTTATTCTCATTGCCCTGCTCTCCATTATCGGCACCTTGATCGTGCAGAATGCCCCCAGCGAAGAATACATTCGGCGCTACGGAGAAAAGGTCTATGAATTATTGAAGTTTTTCAATCTCTTTGATATGTACCATTCGTGGTGGTTCAGTGCGGTCCTTCTTTTGTTGGTGATCAACTTAATCGCCTGCTCGGTCCACCGGCTTCCGGGAGTCCTAAGCCAGATGGTTCGCGGTTCCGGTCCAAACGGTTTAGAAGATTCGATGGTGAGAACACTCCCCTATGTAGAAAAAGTGCGACTTCAAGGATCATCCGCCGAGACAGAAGATCGGATTCGTTCGGGCATCAAGAATTGGTACGGAAATGTGAAACGGATTGAAACCACCTCCGCCATTACTCTCTTTTCGGAGAAGGGAAGATTCTCAAGATTAGGGGTTCCGATCTCCCATCTTAGTGTCCTGATCATTCTGATCGGGGGATTAATGGGCTCGCTCTTTGGGTTTCGAGGTTTTGTGAATATCCTGGAAGGCGATGCCGTCGAACAGGTCTATGTGAGAGGAACAGAGGGGGAAATACCGAAGCCTCTTCCTTTTTCGTTGCGGCTGGACGATTTCCAGATATCTTATTATGACCTTCCCCGTCCGGAAAAACTTGTGAAAGAGTACTCCAGCCTCGTCACTGTTCTTGAAAATGGAAAAGAGGTCTTGAAAAAGACGGTGAGGGTGAATCATCCCCTGCATTATGAAGGGATCGCTTTTTATCAATCGAGTTATGGAGCCCTTCACAATGTGACTTTAGGAATCCAGTGGAAGGGACAGAAAGAGAAGATGCTTGCAAGAATTTATGAAGGGGATACGGTTTCGATTCCGAACAGTGACATCCAGATCCGGGTCCTGAAATATGCCACCCAGGTTCACAATTACGGGGAAGGAGTTCAGGTGGTTCTATTCAAACCCAATGAGAGGCCAAAGGCTCAATGGGTGTTGAAAAGGTTTTCTCAGGTTAATCCGAACAGAGAGGATGACCCCCTTCTCACCCTGGAAGGGGTAACAGAAAAGGAATATACCGGGCTTCAGGTGACAGTAGATCCTGGGATCTGGGTGGTCTGGACAGGATGCGGTTTGATGGTCTTAGGTTTTATCTTCTCCTTCTTCTTCTCCCATCAGAAACTCTGGGTAAGATTTCCAAAAGGTCCTGGAGGGGAGATTCTTTTTGCAGGCTCTGCGAGTAAAAACCGGATGAATTATGAACAGAGATTCCAGGAACTGGTAAGACAAATTGGCAAGCGGGGGACGAAATCGTGAAAAAAGAGGATCGTTCTTCGTTGGACTAACGGGAAAACTAAACATTTTTCCCCTCAACCATCAGAGGGGGCTGGCGATGCCAGGGTTAGGAGGGCTTATGAATAAAGCCGAACTCATTACGAAGGTTTCCGAAAAAGCGAATGTAACACAGAAAGTGGCGAAGGTGATCGTGGATACTCTCTTTGACGGCATGAGGGAGAGCCTCGTAAAAGGGGAAAGAATCGAGATCAGGGGATTCGGAAGCTTTGTGGTGAGAAACTATGGCAGCTATAAAGGCCGGAACCCTAAAACGGGAGAGATTGTGGATGTTCCCGCAAAGAAACTTCCGTTCTTCAAAGTTGGAAAAGAGTTGAAAGAGACAGTAAACGGCAATCAGTAGTTTAGGGTTCGGGATTCCGGATTACTGATTAAAGGCTCTTCCAATAAGGTTTTTGAATCTCTTTTAATTGAAGGAGATAGTCCTTTATTCGGGGATAACTGGCTTTTTCCTTTTCCAGGAGGTCACTTTTATCGAGAGGAGATGCCTGGGCAAGTTCAGTTAACACCGCCTTTACAGACCGGCGCTGGCCGGATATATCATAGCCACCTTCCAGTGTTATAACCATTCTTCCTTGAGCAGTTTGCTTGGCAATTTCCATCAGGACCTGAGTCATCTTTGCAAAACCCTTCTCTGTGACCTCCATCCCTCCTAAGGGATCATCATAATGAATATCGAACCCGGCAGAGACGAGAATGAGCTGAGGTCGATATTCCAGCGCAATGGGTTTCAGGAAGAATTCAAAGATATTCCCATACTCTCCGTCTCCACACCCGGGCGAAAGCGGAACATTGACATTGAATCCCTTTCCTTTTCCGGACCCGGTCTCCGCCGCCGCGCCTGTTCCCGGGTAGAAGGAACCATAGCGATGGGTTGAGAAATAGAGAACCCGGGGATCTTCGTAGAAAGATTTTTGTGTTCCGTTTCCATGGTGGACATCCCAATCCATAACGAGAATCCTTTCCAGGGAGTACTTCCGGATGGCGTATTGGGCTCCGATGGCGACATTGTTGAAAAGACAGAATCCCATGGCACGGTCGCGTTCTGCATGATGCCCTGGAGGCCTCACCAAAGCAAAACCATTATCGAGTTGTCCTTCCACGACGGTCTTGATTAATTCCAAAAGACCCCCGGCTGCCAGAAGGGCTGCCTCATACGATCTTGCAGACGTGGAGGTATCCCCGTCAAGCCGGACACAGGTTTTGCCGGCCGTTGATGCGATCAGATCGATATAGGTAGGGGCATGGATCGTTTCCAGTTCCTCACGGGTAGCGGGGCGAGGAATGACCTCTTCAAGCCATAGGCCCCTCATCTGCTCTTCTTCCAGCATCTGATAAATGGCTCTTAGCCGTTCTGGGCTTTCAGGGTGACCTGGATCCATGACATGCTCCAGGTAACGCCCGTCCTTGACAACCCCTGTTCGGCTCATAACATCCTCCAAGTCAACTTAAAGAAGGCAAACTATTGCAGAAAGAATGGAGTATATCTGAAGTGTTACTATCTTTTTTATTTCCCTTTGTCAAGGCAGTTTCAGCCCTTGGTTTGAAACAGGCTCAAAAAAAGGTTAGTATTAGGACATTTTAAATTAGACAGACACTAATTGAAGTTAAAGATAAAAGAATGACAGTTACTTATAAAGGGAGTTTAAGATATGAACGATGAAAGTCAGGTGAAACAATTTGATGGTGCTTCGAAATATGTTCTTGACGAGGAGCTGGCAAAGATTGTCAACATTTCGGTCGCCCTGGAGATGCCGCTTCTGTTGAAGGGAGAACCGGGGACGGGAAAGACCATGCTTGCCCACGCCGTTGCCGAAGCCTTCGGCATGAGATTGATCGTTCTCAATGTCAAATCGAGCATGAAGCTCATCGATGCCCTCTATCAATATGACACCCTGACGCGGCTCAATGACAGCCGCTTTGGAGATTCCAAACGGGATGTCAGCAATATCGAGGAGTACATTCGAATGGGAAAGATCGGCCGGGCCTTCGTCTCCGACGAGCGGGTCGTCTTGCTGATCGATGAGATTGACAAGGCGGATACCGATTTCCAGGACGATATGCTCGACGTCCTGGACCAAATGGAATTTGACATCATTGAAATCGACAAAACGATCAAAGCAAAACAGAGACCCGTAATCGTTATAACTTCGAACGCCAAGAAGGATCTCTCTGATCCTTTTTTAGGCCGCTGCAACTTCCATCATATTGCATTCCCGGAGCCTGACATGATGAGAAGAATCGTCCAGGTTCATTTCCCTGATATCAACAAGGACCTCCTCGACGGCGCTGTCCGAACGTTCTATCGACTGAGGGAGATTAAAGGCGTCGAAAAGAAACCTGCCACCCGGGAGCTGATCAACTGGATCAGGGCGCTCCGGTCAGATCCTGACTTCAAGGTCAAGGACCTGGTTAAAGGGGAGGTTCCTTATCTGGGGGTTCTGTTTAAAAAGAGCCCGGATTATGTTGTGGCCCAGAACAGTGTGGCCCGGTTTAGAATCTAATTTGGCATAGGACAGCGGGTATAGCAGTTAAAATTCCAATACTCAAATTCCAAATCCCAAACAAATTCCAAACTCCAATTTCAAATGACCGAAACTAAAAAAGTTTGGAAATTCGAATTTGAGGAATTGGGATTTGTTTGTTATTTGGTGCTTGGGATTTGGTGCTTCTTTCTTCCATATTTGAGGTATTTTTGTGTTTGTTGATTTTTTTTATCTCTTAAAAAAGGCGGGCATTCCCGTCTCCCCCACGTCCTTTCTGAGATTGCAAAGAGCCCTGGGTATGGGGCTGATCACCTCCATCGATGATTTTTATACAAGCGCCCGTGCTATCCTGGTAAAGAGCGAAAGGTATTTTGATCTATACGACCAGGTATTTGCCCATCGATTCCAGGGGGCCGAGTTGAAGGACCCAACCGAAGTGGAGTTGTCCGAGGTAGCCAGGGCGCTGCTTGATGAGTGGCTTAAAAATCCCAGAGAACTTGCAGAGGCCCTCGGCATCCGCGAAGAGGAGCTGAGCAAGCTGAGCCCTGAGGAATTGATCCAGTATTTTCTCGACCGCCTGAAGGAGCAGACCGAAGCCCACCACGGAGGAAGTAAGTGGATCGGAACAGGAGGCACATCCCCGGTGGGCCATTCCGGGTATCATCCGGGCGGGATGAGAGTTGGAGGCGTATCCAGGAATAAGTCAGCAGTAAAAGTCGCCATGGACCGGCGGTACCGCGACTACTCTCAGGAAGGCCTTTTGACTCAATCCCAGATAGGCGAAGCACTCAAGAGGTTAAGGAATATGGTGCCTTTCGGCCCCAAGGATAGGGTGAACATCGATCAGACCATTTACCAGACGATGAAAAATGCCGGAGAAATCGAAATCGTGTTTGATCGCAGTCTGAAGGACCGGCTTAAAGTGATCCTGGCCATCGATAACGGTGGATGGTCCATGGATCCTTATATCGGACTGGTGCAAACCCTTTTCAATTACGCGCGGGCTCAATTCAAGGATCTTAAAACTTTCTTCTTCCATAATACGATTTACGATTATCTGTGGGAGGACCCCCCGAGGTCTTCCAAGCCTTTTCCGGTGAATGGGCTGACACGCCTCGATCCGGAAACGAGGTTCATTATCGTGGGGGATGCAAGCATGGCTCCTTATGAGCTTATGGCTACGGACGGTTCGATCCATATCGAAGAAAGGTCCGGAAAGCCAAGTTACGAGAGGTTGCATTTCATCGCAAAAACATTTCCACATTCCCTCTGGCTCAATCCTGTCATGGCGGAAGAATGGCCTTACACCCGGACCATCAGCCATATCCGGGAGATCTTCCCCATGTTTGAACTCACCCTGGACGGGCTTGAGAAAGCAGTGGCATCCATGATGCGCAAGTCATAGCCCCCCCCTTTTTTCTCTCAGAGCAGGGAAAGATGGAGCTTCATTACCACTTAATCCGGAGCAGGAAAAGAAGAAGAACGCTGTCCCTCCTTATTAAAGAAGACGGAAAGATCGTTCTTCACGTTCCTTACAGGACTCCGGAACGGGAGATCGAAAGATTCATTGAGGAAAGAAGATCATGGATTTGCAGGAAACTCTCAGAAAAAGAGAGGTGGATCAAGGAGACGGAAAAGAGGTTTGTGCCGGAACAGAAGTTCCTCTTCCTGGGAGACTGGTACCCGTTAACCGTTGAGGAGACCGATCAGGGCCCGCCACTCAAACTATGGTCCGGGAGGTTCTTTCTGATGGGTCGGCATATTGGGGATGCAAGAGGTATCTTTATCCGGTGGTATCAAAAAGAAGCAAAAGAGAGAATCTCGGATAGATCTATATTTTTCAGGGATCGGCTCTCCCTGCATCCAAAAGGAATAAAAATAACGAATGCCAAGCACCGGTGGGGTTCTTGCACAAGAAGTGACCTTTTGTGCTTCAGCTGGCGAATCATCATGGCCCCTCTCCCGGTCATTGATTATGTCCTGGTTCACGAGCTCGTTCATATCAAAGAAAAGAATCACTCTAAAAGATTCTGGGGCTATTTGGAGTCTATCTTGCCAGACTACAGGAAGCGAAGACGCTGGTTGAAAGAGAACGGGCATTTACTACAGATCTAATACGGCGGTGTTAATTTAGGATATAAATGTAACATAGAGGGATATCAAAAAGATGAAGGGACTTAGCCGAAGAGATTTTCTCAAGTACTCCACCGCAGCTGGAGGAGCTTTATTATTAGGGATGGATGGAGGTGTTGTTATGCCAAGCACTGGAAGCCGTGTCTCTTTTTTGAAGACAGATGACAGGAAAGACGGAGTGAAGCATTCCCTCCGAGCCCTTAAGATCAATCCAGTAAAAGGAAAAGATGTTCTGATCAAGCCCAACTTCAATACAGCCGACATCACGCCGGGATCCACTCACAACGACACCCTGGTTGCTCTCGCGGAAGAGCTCTGGGAGATGGGGGCACGGTCGATCAGCCTTGGAGAGAGGAGTTTTCCGCCTACCCGGGAGGTGATGGAAGAGAAAGGGATTCTCCCTATTCTGAAGAAACTGAATGTGAAGGCGATCGACTTTGATCAGCTGGAGAATAAGGACTGGGTGCCTGTTAAACCGAAAAAAAGTCACTGGTCCAACGGTTTCCGAATTGCCCGGCCGATTCTCGATGCAGAGTGTCTGGTCTCGACATGCTGTCTGAAGACGCACCAGTTTGGCGGGGTCTTCACGATGTCTCTGAAACTCCATGTTGGCGTTGTTCCAACTTCTCGCCATGGATATGAATACATGAAGGAGCTTCACACGTCTCCTCATCAGCGAGAAATGATTGCGGAGATTAACGAACCCTTCAAGCCCTCTCTTGTTGTCCTCGACGGAATCGATGCCTTTGTGGACGGGGGTCCCATGACGGGTAAACGGGCAAAGGGTGAGATTTTTCTTGCTTCTACGGATCGGGTGGCTATTGATGCGGTAGGCGTGGCCATATTGAAACATCTCGGAAGTAACGGAAGTATCATGAAGCCCAAGATCTTCGAACAGGAGCAGATTGCGCGGGCCGCAGAACTGGGCCTGGGGGCCTCCTCACCCTCTGAGATTGAGATCATCCCTGTAGATGAGACGAGCCAGAGCTATCGGGATCGCATCGAGGAGATCTTGAAGAAAGGCTGATCATGAAAGCCTCCTTGCTACAGCTTCCCGTTCAGGGACATGATTTCTTTGAAGATCCAATCAAGAGAGCTGAGGAAGTCACGCAAAGGTGGAAGAGAGACTGGAAAAAGCCAATTTAGGCTGCATCACTGCCTACCAGCCAGGAAACATACCGCCTGAACAGGTATGAAAGGCCAGAAGTGCCTTCTTACTATTAGAATGGCTTTTGGGGGGTTTTAAATATGTTTCTTGATTCGGTCATTACTCTCTGTTTACTCGTTAGCCTTGAACTCGTATTGGGTATCGATAACATTCTCGTCATTTCCATCTTTGTGGGAAAACTTCCTGAAGGAAAAAGAAATCTCGCCCGGGTTATCGGACTAAGTTTTGCTCTTATTGCCAGGCTCCTCATGCTTGTCATCATGTTAACCCTTTCCAATCTGAAAGCCCGGGTTGTCCTTGATTTTTCACCCAGAGATATCCTTCTGCTCATGGGAGGTCTTTTTCTCTTATGGAAGGCTGTGACAGAGGTTCATCATACGGTTGAATTAAAAGAAGGAAAACCGCGCGTCCAGGGAGTTTCCAGCGCACTGGGAAAATTAGTCTTTCAAATTGTTCTTCTGGATATTGTTTTCTCGATCGATTCAGTGATTACCGCTGTAGGGCTGACAAACCAGATCTGGGTGATCATTTTTGCGGTCCTTCTTTCTTTTATCGCAATCCTCTTTGTATCGAGGCCCATTGGGGATTTCATCCTCCGCCATCCAGCATTGAAGATCCTTGCTCTCTCCTTTTTGATAACGATTGGGGTGACCCTGTTTATGGAAGGGATGCACAAACACGTTCCGAAAGCTTATATTTATCTTCCCATGGGTTTTGCCTTATTTGTAGAGGTTCTCCAGATGAGGCAGGACTATAACATGAAAAAACGCCAACTTGGAAATGGAGAAATATAAGGGAATTCCATCATGAAAGATGAACGGTTCCGGGTCCTGAGCGAAAAGTTCCATTTCTCCGGTTTCCGAAAGTGGCAGGAGGAGATCATTGATACCCTCTTGACAAAGCATGATGTGGTCGTGGTCATGCCCACAGGAAGCGGCAAATCGCTCTGTTACCAGCTGCCGGCGCTGCTCCTGGATGGGGTAACACTCGTCATCTCACCCCTGATTGCATTGATGAAGGACCAGGTAGACGGACTGGTGCAGAATCAAGTCCCTGCCACATTCATCAACAGTGTATTGACCCCATCCGAGCAATGGCAGAGATTGAGGGAGATTCAGCAGGGAAGATACAAGCTCGTCTATATTGCCCCGGAGCGGTTTCGGAACCAGGGATTCATGGAGGGGATTCAATCCTGCCGCGTTTCACTCTTTGCCGTTGATGAGGCCCACTGCGTTTCCGAATGGGGACATGATTTTCGCCCCGATTACCTCCGCCTCAAGGGGGCTATTGAAAAAATGGGTCATCCTCCTACTGCTGCTCTGACAGCAACAGCCACTCCTGATGTCCGTCGCGATATTATGACCCAATTGGGCCTCAAGCAACCGATCACCTTTGTTGCCGGTTTTGATCGCCCAAATCTTTGCTTCCAAGTCAAAAGGGTGGAGGGAGACACGGATAAAATCGAGGCTATTTTAGCCCTTTTGAAAACGGATGCAAAAAGGGGAATTATTTACGCCGCGACGCGCAAGAATGTCGAAACCGTAACTGAAGCTTTACGGTCCAGGGGCTACAAAGCGGGAAGTTATCACGCCGGCATGGAAATGGAATCACGGAAGTCTGTCCAGGACCGCTTCATGGAGGGAGCCCTGCCGGTGGTGGTGGCGACAAACGCCTTTGGCATGGGGATCGATAAGGCGGACCTCCGTTTTGTCGTCCATTATGATATCCCCGGTTCTCCCGAGGCTTATTACCAGGAAGTGGGCCGTGCCGGGCGCGACGGGAAGCCTGCGACATGCCTTCTTCTCTTCAATTACGCCGATACTTTCACCCAGGAGTTTTTTATCGATGGAAGCTACCCACCGCGCGACACGATAGAACGGACATACGAAGTCTTATGTGACATCGGGACGGATGAAATTGAGATGACCCAGAAGGTTTTGGCCGGGCGCCTCGGCGGTAAGAAAACGAATGAGATGGCCATCTCTTCATGCTTGAAGATCCTGGAAAAGGCAGGTTACATCGAGCGCGGGTCGGAAGGAGAGCACCAGGCCAGGGTGACACTTCGCATAGAGCCGGAGGACCTTCGCCGCCAAGTTGAAGGAAAAGGCACACATCAGAAGGAGATCGTCAATTATTGTCTGGATGTCCTAGAGGGCTTAAAAGATAGAACCCTTCTTGTGGACCTTGATGAAATGGCTAAAAATGTAAATTCTTCAACAGACCAGTTAAGGCGGCATTTTTCTGCGCTACATCAAACAGGATCCATGGAATACCGACCGCCCTTTCGCGGGCGGGGGTTGAAAATACTTACAAGGGCCCCCGTCTCTAAACTGAATATTAGTTTTCAAGAGATTGAACGCAGAGGGGTTTTTGAACGGAAGAAACTCCGTAAGATGATCGATTATGCCTATTCCGACCAATGCTTGAGAGGGTTTATTCTTGAATACTTCGGAGAACGGATTGACAGGAAGAATTGTGATAACTGCTCGAGCTGTCTCGACAAGGGTAAAACCCGCACATCCAAAACCTTTTTAGAAAGAGAAAGGATCATCGAAAGGAAATCTCCGGAGCCATCAGACCTCCCCTGCCATGAAGGGTTGTTTGCCTCCCTTAAGGAGATGCGTCTCAAGCTTGCTCAGGCATCCAACCTTCCTCCCTTCGTCATCTTTCATGATCGGACCCTCATGGCCATCTGCGAGCAGCTACCCCAAACAACCTCCGAACTGCTTGCCGTCAAAGGCTGCGGGGAATATAAGGTGTCGGCTTACGGAGTTCGGACACTTGAAGTGGTTAGAGCTTATCTAAATGGACATCCTGAGGCAAAACCCATAAATAGGCCTGATGGAACTTTGACAACGCGGCCTGTCTCGAAAAACCCTTCAGGCGGGAGCACGGTCGAGATCACATGGATGCTGTGGGAGAGGGGAGGGACCCTTGAGGAAATTGCACGAAAGAGGGGTCTTACTCCATCGACGGTTGCCGAACATCTCAGACAGCTTATCGACGAAGGCCGGTCGATCGACCTGAGCCGCATTCTTTCGAAGGAGCGAATCGCCCTCATTGAAGATGCAATTTCCCGGGCTGGAAGCGAAAGATTGGCTCCGATCAGGGCTTTGCTTCCCCAGGATGTGAGCTATGATGAGATCCGTTTGGTGGTAGGTCAATACGTCCGGAAAGCAAAAGATTAAGGATTTTTGGGTGTCGCGAGGACAGGCTTAGTTTATAACATCCCAGTCAAACCCTTGATTAGTTTTAACCTAAGAGCCAGTGTAAAGTCGCTGGTGACTCCTTCCTGAAAAGCCTCGAGAAATTTGCTTATTTTACCTAGAAAATAACCTCCTCTCCCCAGGTGGAGGAGGATTGAGGTTGTGGTAATGACTTATAATTACATAGATGATATATTACACATATTTAATATAATGTCTTTCTAAGGTTCTTTATGCGAAAGTTGACAAACGTCGAAATGGTGCTCTTGCAGATTATAGCAGAAAAGGAAGGGATTTCTGGCTATGGGATTAACCATATCGTAAAAGAAAGGGCATATCGGGAATGGGCGGACATAGGGATGACTTCAATCTACGTTGGACTTAAGAAACTCGAAAATAGAAAGTTGGTCAAATTTAAGATCCAAACAAGCAAAATTGGGAAAGGACCGATGCCCAAGATATTTTTCCTTACCGAGAAAGGGAAGGAAGTCCTTTCCACCGAAGTTCTTTTAGTTCTTTCTGCAAGCAGAGAAAGAGAACGTGTATTTGATTTGGGAGTAGCTGGCATTCCATTGGTTGCCTCAAAAAAAGTCAAAGAAGCTCTCTTAGAAAGGAAAAAGTTTCTCAATGAACACTTGGATAAAATACATGAAAAATTTAGAAAGGACGGCGGTCTTCAATTGCCTGTTCATACAAGATATGTATTTAAGCATCCAGTTTATTTGATAGAAAATGAATTGAAGTTCATCGATGAGTTAATTAAGGAAATAATTTGAAGGAGGTAAAGAGAGAATGAATGAAACCTTTTTATTGAAAGATTTCAACTGTTCAGGGGGTAAACATTGCCAGACAACAGCCATGAAAGGCATCCTTGATTATAGCGGCTACCCTCTCTCTGAAGAGATGTTGCTGGGTTTAGGTGGAGGCATTGGTTTCATCTACTGGTACATGAAACTGATGTCTGCACCGTTTGTCGGGGGTAGAAATGCAAAACCAGAGGATTTCACTCTGAATATCTGTAAACGAATCGGAGCAAAGGCGTCTATTCAACAAACCCTAAATAGAAATAAGGGGTATGAGGAACTAAAAAATGTGTTGCGGGTTGGAAAACCTGCTTACCTATTCGTAGACATGGCCTACTTTCCTTATTTAGCCTTACCCGAAAATGCTCACTTTGGAGCTCATACCATCGCTGTATTTGGAATAGATGAAATAAATAGTAAAGTATACATCGCCGATAGAGGAAAGAAACCCGTGACGGTAAGGATTGAAGAATTAGAAAAAGCTCGGAATTCTAAGTTCCCACCCTACCCGCCAAAGAACAAACTCTTGAAAATCCAATACCCGATTGAAACAAAGACCCTTGAGAACGGCATTGTCGAAGCAATAAAGGAAAGCTGTGATACGATGCTTCACCCGCCCATCAAAAATATTGGTCTGTCAGGTATGCAGAAATGGGCAAAGCTTGTCATCGAATGGCCAAAGCAGTTTCAGGGGATGAGCCTATTGGGGTGCCTTTTCAATACATTCGTTTACATTGAAATCGGGGGAACGGGAGGAAGTGCTTTCAGACCCATGTATGCGCAGTTCCTCAAAGAATCAGCGAAAATGATCAATAAACCTGCTTTACTTGAAGTTGCAGAACTGTTTGAGACATCAGGAGAGCGATGGAGTAGAATTGCCAAAGGGGCGCTTCCAGACTCTTGGAGCTCATTAAAACGTATTCGCGAACTGATGATTGACAACAACAGAATCTTTGAAGAGCAAGAAAGAAATGCGATTGAGAAGATGACGAGAATAAGGATGGAATTGAACGACATCATGGACTTCGCTTGTAAAGAATTGTCAAGTAAAAACAGGGAAGTCATGGAATTATTAAAAGATTTACAGGATGGAATCCAGAAGTGTTCTGAAAAGGAACAAGAAGCATTTATGGCATTGGAAAAGGTGATGCATGAAAGGAAGGTTAATTGAGGCCGTTGGCTTGAGCGTTATTTGAGTTGTTTGACAAAATCGATAGGAGGAGGGGTATGTGATGAAGGTTGCACAAATTGCAATCGTCCTGGTTGTCATGACCGTAGTTTCCATGCCTTTAATGGCACAGGAATCCAATGTGTTGCAATTCGAGCATCTAAAGGAGCCGAAAATATCGACCCGGAAGAATCAGAAGGTGCTTGTGGTCGAAGCCAAAGGTGACCCGAACGATGGTTGGAGAAATGGCTAATTATAGTTTATTGGTATATCCTAAGAAATGACGGGAGGTCTAAAGTCACAAAAGCCCCGAGAAGGGAGTTCTCCTCGATGGTGAAGAGAATCAAGTATGAAGAAATAGGTTTACTTCTGATATTTCTTGGACTGCTGCTTTTGGGCTGTGACAGCCTCTTTTCGACCCCGATCGGTAAAATTCTTGAGAACCCAAGAGATTATGCCGGCAAGACGGTGACGATCTCCGGAGAGGTCACGGAGGTCTTCAGCCTTGTTGTCATCAAGTACTTCACCGTGAAAGACGGCACCGGAGAGATTGTGGTCATCACGGAAAAACCTTTACCCAAGGCAGGAACCAAAATGAAGGTAAAGGGAATGGTTAAGGAAGCCTTTTCGCTTGGTGGTCTGGGGTCACACCTTCAAAATTCGGTTGTTCCTGAAGGCAAGGATCTTGTCCGAATCTTAAAGGTTTGACCCTTAACGTCTTCGTCCAAGGCCCATCGTGTTGAACCTCTGAAAGAAGTGATCCAAGCCATCAATACAGTAATCAGGGGCTGAGGGAACTACTTCAGGATCGGGAACTGCAACGATACCTTCGGCAAAGTGAACTATTTCGTTGAGAAGAAGGTGAGACGGTGTGACTTCCTCGCCTAGATTTCCACATCCCGTTTTTATTTTCAAACTTCATTTGATTTTGACCCTTTATTGACCCCTCTGTAATAAATCCTTAAACAATCCACAAGAGAGTTAACTCATTATTTGTATACTTAGTATCTCACTCCCCTCCCAAAAACTCTTGGTGCTTGACAGTCCTTTCTAAAATATGCATAATGCAGATATACATATTAGAGGTGGCCCATGAAAGCATCGGTTGTAGACTTGCGTTATCGGATGAACGAGATTCTAAAAGCTATCGATCGTAACGAGGAAGTGACTATCCTGTATCATGGAAAAATCAAAGGTATCATTAAACCAAAGATCTCCAAGGGCCGTAGACGGATAGCAGATCATCCGTTCTTCAACATGTGTCCATCGAAGAACACGGTGCGTGAGGTGATCGCAGACCTCAGAGGAAAGCGATATGGCGCTATTTGACACCGACATCCTCATTTGGATCCAAAGAGGGAGCCATCGTGCTGCAGCGTTGGTTGAGAGAGAAGAAGAGCGCTGCATTTCGGTGTTGACTTACATGGAACTGCTTCAGGGGGCGAAGGAGAAAAGACAACATGAACAGATCTTAGACTTCCTCCGTGAATTCGATTTTCGGATTCTTCCCCTGAGCGAGAATATTGGCCATAGGGCGGCCATTTATATAGAGGAATATTCCCTGTCCCACGGGCTTCGGGTCGGCGATGCAATGATAGCAGCCACTGCTACCGAAAACGGACTCCCCTTGTGTACGAGCAACGTAAAGCACTACAGACCCATCCGGGAGCTAAACGTAAAGGTTTTCAAACCCTAATCTGCGCCTCTGACTTCTTGCGGGGGTCAACCCGGAATACTCGATTGTCACTCAATGTTAAGTTTTCTGGTCACATAACATCCAAGCCCAGCCCCGGCATGTTATGTGCGCCGGTTTCTGGAGCGCCTGGTTAGCTTCATTGTATGGCTCATAAAATCAATCGTGCGTTCCCAGGCCAATTTGGATGCTGCGGGGTTGAACGCTTCAGCACGGTCCTTTTCAAAGAACCAGTGTGAGGTGCCGGGGTAGGTGTAAAAAGTGAATTCCCGTCCTGCTCTCTCTAAGCTACTGCGAAGTCTTCGGACTCCCGCTGTGGATACCCACTCATCGGTTTCGGCGAAATGTCCGAGGAAAGAGCTGGCGCTCTTTGAGTAGTCCCCGTTGCGGGCCGCATAAAAGGTTGTCGTGGCTACAATAGGCAATTCAGGGCGCTGCGCCAACCAGCACGCCCAGTGGCCACCCATAGAAAAACCGACAACAGCGATCTCGGGCGCTTGAACCGCTTCGTGGGCAGATAGAAAACGAATCATGCGAACAAGATATTTATATGCCGGCTCTTTTCGTGAAGCCGTGGCGGTGGCACGCAAATGTTTAGCTTCGCTTATTGTTTTCGCCACCTTGCCGCCGTACAAGTCAGGTGCAAGCGCGACAAAGCCCTCATGCGAGAAGCGCTGGCATAAGTCGCGGAAGAAGGCATTCAACCCCCACCACGAATGGAGGATTAAGAGGCCGCTTCCCGCGCCTGCCTTTGGAATGACAAGATAGCCCTCTGTTGACATCATATGAAGCTTACGGTTGGAGCCGGTTGTTGGCAGATTTAACCGCTCGACCGTACTGCTCTATCAGTCTCCGCATCGAGTCAGCGACCCGCCGCGCAAATTCCTCTTCCGATTCCTGTCCCCTTGCATCCTGCAGGTCTCCAGTAGGGTAGACCGGCTCACCGACAACGTAGCGTACCTTGCAGGGCAGCGGGAAGTGAACCGCCATCGATAGCGGAACGATAAGAAGGGGACGTTGGTTCAAATGCAACTTAGGCATACCTCGACTTTGCATTACGCTGCCAAGCGATCCAGAAGGTCGTCCCGGTCCTTATCCATCCTGAATATGTTGGTTCCTTCTATCCCCCGTGCCATCACATGATGCAATGTCCCCGGGGCGTCGAGTTTCGCTTGTCTCGGCATTTGCCCTCATGCTACTGCTTCCTTTTTTCAATGTCAAGTTGTATTTGAACCAACGTCCCCATATTTCCATACGAGATTCCGCAGATTAACCACGGACATCCACTCAGCATTATTTGGCGTTATTAATTGCTGACGAAGTGTCCTGAGTCTGTCGATATTCATTTTTTATCTCATGGCGAACGATAGAGATAAGGCGCGGGGGCAACCAGCCTATGCAAAGACCGCAGAGGCCTATTCCCCGTCGCCTTGATTGATTTGTTGTACGCTGCCTTTCTTTATTTTCAAATTGCCTTCACCCAAAACGAATAAGATTCCGAGTACGCCGCCAACACCCGCCGAGAATCCTACGTTAACATTCGGTTTTGCTATAAACCACCAAAGCGCACCAGATAAGCCGCCAATGCCGGCACATAAAATTAATGCTGTTTTGATGCCTTTGAACACGGATGGACCAAATACGCCAAGTGCTGAGCCGAAAAAAGCTCCGGATAGGACGGCCGCTATGCCGTGCCGTAAATCAAATTCATAGAACCACAATTCCAGTCCCCCGATAAACGCGCCCATGAGTGAGCCAAGAAAGACTCGCCTCATTATTTCTTTCAATTGAATTGGCATAGCCTCACGGTTCATCGCCATTTTTTTGAAGTTATCATTTCGCACAACACCGAGTAGAGCGGAATGGCCGGAGCGGAAGACCGGGAGGTCTGGGAGCGCAGGCCATTTCCGTTCGAACGACTTGTTCGCGACGCGCGACCCAGCGCGTCGCAGTTTCGCATCGTCATGCGAAAAACAAGTCGTGCGAGCGGACCCCCCGGGCCGCTCAACTCGGCGCGAACGATAGAAATAAGGCGCGGGGCAGTAACCTCCAGGAAAGGCACGGGGCGGATCCCCGTCGCCTTGATTGAGTTGTTAGCAAATAACTATTTCCACCATTCTAATTTTTCTAATTTCTTAGCTTCCTTACTTTTGTCTAACTCAGGGTATTCCCACCAAGCCCTATAGAAAATCTCCCATCCTTGATCCCAATATTTTTCATTTGGATAAAATTCTCCAATGCCCTTATCTAAGTCCCCGGATTCAGGGATACGACTATCTCCCCAATTGCACACTTTGGTTTGATTTGTAGAATAAGATTTCCATTTTCCAATAAACTGATTATTGCACCACCGATCACTGTGTGATTCTATATCATCGTAGATT
>Ga0214473_10001418_pt1 | contig 31671 bp, 18 predicted proteins | sample RVTome_7_FD_203509 | JGI IMG/M metagenome (GOLD analysis project Ga0214473, IMG submission 203509) | Soil microbial communities from uranium-contaminated site in the Upper Colorado River Basin, Wyoming, United States - RVT98D197 | ecosystem: Environmental > Terrestrial > Soil > Contaminated >...
CAGCGGTGGGGCGATATCACATTCGTCCGGCGCGCCGTTGGCATTGTCGTCGGGAGCGCCCTGGGCCAAATCGCACGTATCGGGGATGTCGTTGCCGTTGCAGTCGTCGCAGGCGGGGCTGCCGGCGCAGTCGGCCAGATCGCAGGCGTCGGGCACGCCGTTGCCCTGGCAGTCCGGAGCACAGCCGACGGCCAGCGTGCACAGGCCGCCATCGTCGTCGTCGATGTCGCAGGCGTCGGGCGCGCCGTTGGCGTTGCAGTCGGCGCAGGAAGCGCCCGAGGTGCAGCCGGCGATGTCGCACTCGTCCGGCTGACCATTGCCGTCGCAGTCCGGCGAGCAGCCTGACCCCGTGCACGGGCCCCCGTCCGCGGCGTCGATGTCACAGGCGTCGGGCGTACCGTTCCCGTTGCAATCGCTGCAGACCGCACCGCCCCCGCAGGCCGCGATGTCGCACTCGTCCGGCAGTCCGTTCGCGTCGCAGTCCGTGCAGGCCGGCTCGCCGCCGCACGCCGCGATTTCAGCGGCGTTGCACGTGCCGTCGCCGTTGCAGTCCTGTTCGTCCTGGGCCGCTTCACATTCGTTGAGCTGCCCGTCGCCATCGCAGTCCCCGCAGGCGATAGCGTCCACACAGCCGGCGATGTCGCAGCCGTCCGGCACGGCGTTGCCGTTGCAGTCTGCGCAATCCGGGTCGCCCGCACAGTCACGAATGTCGCAATCGTCCGGAACGGTGTTGCCGTCGCAATCGGTCTCGCATTCATCGGGGATGTCGTTGCCGTTGCAGTCGTCCGAAAACCCCGTGTCGATATCGTCCCGGTCCGGCGTCCCGTTGCCGTTGCAATCCTGATGGCAAATGAAGCGCGTCAGCCGGAAATCGTCGAGGGCTGCCTCGACGATGGAGCCGGCGCCTTCGTCTGAGGCGACGAACCGGAGCATCACCGTGGCCGTGGGGGTAACGAAATCGCTCACCACGAAATGATGGAACACCCAGCCCCCGGCGGTCTCCGGACCGGCCGGCCCGACGGTCTCCACGTTGACCCAACTCGCCCCGCCGTCGTTGCTGACGTCCACCTCGAACACGTCAGCGTTCGGCGCTGACCCGGCCGCGTTGGAGTACCACCTCCAGTAGCTAACCTGGCCGTCGTCTCGGTCCAGGTCGAAGACCAGCGACTTGAGGGTCGTTCGCCCGTCGTCGACGTCGTTCTCGCCGATGTTTCCTCCCAATGGCCCTTGCCCCGTCACCCAGCACTTCGTCCCCCCGATGCTGTGGTCGTCTTCCGGCTGCGCCGCCGTACCGATCGGGTTCACCCGGGTCCAGAGGCCCGTCAAGGCGTCGTCACCGCTATCGCCCACCGTCCAGTCCAAGTCGGCTTCGAACTCGTGGGCAAGAGAGCTGACCACCACGTCCGCGGCAATGGCCGCATAAGCCGTTTCGGGGGCCTCCATCGGGTCGCTTTGTGAAAGCCCGCCTGCCGCATCGGCGCTGAAATAGAACTCGATGATCTCGCCGCAAGACGCGGCCGGAAGCACGGCTTCGTATTGATTCGCGGCCAGCTCCGTCATCGCCACGGAGGCAAAGGCGCCGTTACCCACACGATGGCTCACCGAGCCTGTCCCCGCGACCGGGATGTCGTCGTCGGCGAACACGTTGACGTGCAGGGTCGTCGTCGACTCAGCGGGAACCTCGCTCGGCAGGCCGTCGGGATACAGAAACTGCAGCAGGCTCAGTTGAGGGCAATCCATGTTGTGCTCCTCGAAGCCCGCGCAGATCTCCAGCCAGTGCGGCGCGCCGTTGGCGAGATTGCCGTCGTTGTCGTCCAACGTCAGAAAGTCCACGGTGATCTGTGGGGTGATCAGGTCTCCGGTGTGCAACAGGATCGAGTTGATGGTCAGGTCCGCGAGAATGCCGAGGTAGCCGACCGGCTCGGTGACAAGGAGATGGTTGCGCGCGTCCCAAACAGATCCGGAGATCAGTTGGCCGCAGAAGTGGATCTCCCCCGAGCAGGGATACTGCAAGGTGTTGTCCGCGTCGCGAAGACCGGAGGAACAGTTCCCGAAGAACCCAATCCCGGTCAACGACTCGTCGGTCATGACCAGTCCCACGGTATCACCCATGCCCTCTCCGTATTGCCCTTGGCCGCTACCGGCGACCTGAACCAGGTGATGGCCGTACTCGTGGTAGACCACGGTGGACCAGGCGGTGTTGGGGGAACCGCCCCCTGCGGCGCAGAAGCGTAACGACGAACCGGTGTACTGGGCGTTGCCGGGACAAATTCCGCCGGTTTCGTTGACCGAAATGGTGAAGCTCGTCTGCCCGGCGATGACCGGGTAGGCCGGGTTGAGGTTCAGGACGAAGTCGCGCACCTCGTTGGCGCTGATGTACGCATTGACTTCCGCGCGGGTGGACTCGGTGTTGGCGGGATTGTGCAGAAAGTCGACCGGTCCGGGGGGCGTCACGTTCTGGGTGATCAAGCTGTTGCTGCCCGCGAAGTTATTGACCACGAAGCGGCGTCCGCTGACTCCGGAAATCACCGATATCTCCGCCGTGCCCGCGTGAGGAATGACGAAGTCACCGTTCACCTCGGCGTAGGCGGTATCGGTGCCCGCCCGCACCAGCGCGTGGGGCATCGGCGTCAGGACCTCGGGCGCGCAGAAGTCCGCGGTCGTGCCCTCGGTGGCCAGCGCGCTAACGTTGCCCTCGATGTCTACTTGGAGGATCAGGTTCTCCCGGTAGAGGATCCGGCCGGTGGCGGCCTCCGCCACGAACAACCACTTCTCCGGCATGGGCGAGTCGAGCCTGCCGTTGTCGCCCGTGAAGGCCAGCCCGAGAACCGGTTCCGCCGTGTCGTTCCCGACGCCGGCCCAGATCACCACCTCCGGCTCTGCGAAGTTGACCAGGCTAGGGATCGCTGCCTGCGCCGCCTCGAAGGCCAGCCCGGGGGGCGGCGCCGCCCGGTGGGCCGCCGGAGTGAAATCGCCCAAGTGGCGAAGCGTGGACGTGGCCAGCACGACCGGAAACCCGGCCTGGTTGCGGACCAGCAGGCGCAGCTCAGAGCGGAAAACGGGCACGCCGTCTCGCTCTTGTGCGTAATAGACCAGAGTGAACTTGTATTCGCCGGTTTCTCGATCGTACAGAATCGGTTGCAGCAGCCGCTGCCGATCCAACCAGGCGCCCGGCACCAGGTCGACCGGATCAGCGCCGAAGGCGGCGGCATGATCCAACCGGAACGCTTCCGCGCTTTCCGCAGGCGTCTGGCCGGTGGTCATGGGCCGCTTGTACACCGATCGCATCGGCTCGAACTGCCCGAGCACGTCCACTCCTGGAAAGCGCTCTTGCAGTTCTCGCAAAGCGGCCTGGGCCGCGGTTGTGCCGGGGCGCTCCTCGGCCGGGGCCGGCCGGATCGCAATAGACGACGCCAACACTGCGCATGTGCACGCTATCCGCTTCAACGCAAGACCTCCCGGGTGTGGTGGTTAGGGAATCCCCTTCGGCCCCGATTGTAGCGGATGCGTCGCCCGGATGAAAGCGCAATCTGGCTGGCCGGTGAATCCGGATAGCCCGGATGCCATTCTCTCACGCCGACCGCGGGTGAGCACCCCGGAGCGACGCGTGCCCATAGCGGGTGAACTGCGCCGGCACAGGATGGGCATTTCCTCGCCGGGTGAGCCGCCGGGAGCCCTCAGCCGTCGGTGCCGGCGCGCCGTGAGGAGGGGTGGCTCCGCGTAGGTGCACGTGCCGCGGGTGAGGACCCCCTCCCTTCAAGGATCGCAACTGAACCGGAACGCGTCGTCGAGGTCGAGCGGCAGGACCAGCGTCCGCAAGCCCAGCGTTCGGGCTTCCTGGCACAATGCTTCGCGCCCCTGTGCGTCGTCGACGAACCGATCGGCGTACTCCGCGTTGAACACCGGCTTGCCCGCCTCGATGAACGGGAGTAGCAGGTCGCACTCGTCGTACTCGTGGCACTGCTCGTTGACGCTGAAGTCAAAGGAGTCGACCAAGGCCGGGATCTGCGGCAGATCGTTCTTGAGCCCGACCGCCAGGCCGCGATCGTGAGCCGCATCCGCCAGGAACCGATTGAACGCCACCTGGTCCGCTTCCGTGAAATCGAACCCCGGGTCGTTGTCATAGCCGTCGACGTTGTCGGGCTCGACGCCGTCGCACCCCCGCGCCGCCGCCAGGTCCAGCCGTTGCAGCATGATCCGCCTCACGTTGTCCGAACGAACATCCAGCCAACGCTCGTCGTCGAAAACTTCCAGTGGATTTCCGAGGTCCGCGTCCGGGTCGAACTCGCCCGCGTCTTCTCGAAACGCCTCGTAGGAACCGGCCGAGAAATAGCAGATCACCCTGCGGCCGTCCGCCTGGAGCGCCTCGATGACCCCATCCGGGACATCGAACAAATCCAGGTCGTAGACGTCGGCGTTGTAGTTCGCGTTGATTCCGCCGTCGGCATCCGGTTGGAGTTGCCATTGCCAGGTCGTTTCCACGGTCGGCCGGTACCAGTCGCCATCGGTCGCCGGCGGGTCGCTCATCCCGCCGCCGTTCGATCCGATCGTGAAACGGTCGATGACCTCGCCGCCCACCGACTCAAACGCAATCTCGAGTTGCTTGTCGAAAACCGCCACGCGCATGGCCCCGAACGCGGCCACGTACCGTACCACGCTCCCCTCGACCGGTTCGTCGACCAGACCGTGTTGCTCGACGCCGCCCAGCCCGTTGACGACGTAGGTCAGCCCGTCGCGATCGATCCGTTCGTAGATGTGGTCGTCGCCGGACAGGACCAGATCGAAACCCCAGTCGTTCCAGGGCCAGCGCATGTGTTCGCCGTCGCCGATGTGGCGATCGCCGGAGGAGTAGGGCGGGTTGTGGAAGTACGCCACCTTGAACGCTGCGTCGGATGCCAGCGCCGTCTCCCTGACCCAGCGGGCCTGGGCGGAATCGGCGGTGACGCCGTCCGGCTCGCAGCCCTCTAAACTGTGGACCGAGAAGAAGTGCACCGGCCCGCGACGAAACTCGTAGTATCGTTCGTTGCCGGAGAGGTCCGCGGGCAGCGTGAAATAGCCCAAGTAGTCATCGAGCCCGCCGGCGTCTTCGCAGGTGTCGCCCCAGTCGTGGTCGCCCGGCGTGGGGAAGAAGCGGTTCTGGTCGGCGCCCGGCCCTTCGTTGCCCTGATAGCTCCCGATGAACTCATGGAAGTACTGCCCGACGCCGAGTTCCAGACCCTTGAACGTCCCGCGGAACGCCCCGTCGCTGTAGTCGTTGTCGCCGGTGGTGATGATGAAGTCGGGTTGCCAGCTCTTCACCAGGTCGGCGACTTCCCTGGTGTCGTCGTCGTCGGCGCCGTAGTCGCCGATCACTGCAAAGGTCAGCGTGGGCGTGCTCGCCCCGCCGCCGTCCGGCGGGCCGTTGTCGTTGCCGTTGGCGTTATCCACCGGATCGCCGTTCTGGCTGCTGCCGTCGCCAGTTGTCCCGCTTGGCTGGGCGCAGCCGTTTGACAGTGCGGTGCCGAGCACCACCGCCATCGCCATGAGCCCCCATCGGCCGGGACCGCCCCGGTCGCAACCCATCGTTGCTGCTTGCATCATCTCTCTCCATCCCTCAGCAGTGCGTTCCGGCGACGTGGAGGTCAGGGCAAAGGACGGGCGGCGCCGGTCGATTCGTTGCTGCTTCGCCTGACCCCGCGGCTTCCCTCCAGTTTGTTCAAACACGATCCCCGCGCCCGGCTCCTGACGGCGCGGCGCGGGAGTGGGCACGACACCGATGACGCGCCGCCTACCGCTCCACCCAGTAGTTGATCACCTCGAACTGCTGTTGATCCGGCCGTCCGTAATTATAAAGGTACGTGAAGAGCCCGAAGCTGTACACGTTGTCGGAGAAGTTCTCCGCGCCGATGCTTCCTACCGAGCCGCGGTAGATCGTTGAGCTGCTGTTTCCCCAAGAGATCCCCGCCTCGACGCTGCCGCCGATCGTTCCTCCAACGGACACTCCGCCGGCCGAAACGGCCAATTCCGCCTCGTACTCCACCTCGGCGCCGGCGCGATACGTGGTCTGTTCCGAGAACCGAATCTCCGTGGAGGTCTGTCCCCCGCCCTGGCCGACTGTCGTCGTCCGGCTCGCCTTGATGCCGTTGCCCAAAAGCGTCTCCGCAAGCGGTCCGAATGCTCGCCAGCCGCATCGACCAGCTCCCCGAGCGGCCCGAGATGACCGAGCCCGCCGGTATCAATCAGGGCGTCGGCATCGCACGGGTTTTTACCGCTCCGTCCGTTCGCGGGACGCATCTGTGGTTGATTCGCCGGCATAAGTGTCGAATGCTTGGCCTTTAAGTTCGGCGTTATCGGACCATAGATCTGCCGATGCGTTGTGCCCGAAATTCCTACGCTTTTTCGCTTGACTCCCCCCCCCCGGCGGTACGCTATCCGACAATCGGGCCGCAAAAGAGGGAGGGCGATCTTCGGCGGTCGGCATGCGCCGAGCACATGAACGAAGGGTGCGGTGCATCCACAGGGTGCACCGTCGACATGGAGAGGGGAGACTATGTTCTACGCAAGGGCCCGTCACGTATCCACAAAGCCGTTGGCGAAGGTGCTCGGTTTTCCACAACAGGCAAGCGCATTTGATAACAGGAAAGCGCCGAGCTTTAGTTGTGTTGCGGCAGTGTGCGCGATCGCTGGTTGTTTGTTCTCCACTTCAACGGCGTTCGCCCAGGCAACCGGCGCCTGCTGCGCGGGCGGGCTCTGCCATCCCGGGATGACCGAATCGGAGTGCGTGGTAGACTTCGGCGGCTGGTACTTCGGAGATGGGTCGCAGTGTACCCTCGGCGGTCTTGATGAGTGCGGCGCCTGCTGCGATGTTAATACGGGTCAATGCCGAGAAGTTACGTCCGACAGCTTCGACTGCATCGGTGAGGCGGAGACGTTCTCCTGGAATCAACGGTGTTCGGAAGTCAATTGCGGACTTGGGGGTGCCTGCTGCGCGGGCGGGCTCTGCCATCCCGGGATGACCGAATCGGAGTGCGTGGTAGACTTCGGCGGCTGGTATTTCGGAGATGGGTCGCAGTGTACCCTCGGCGGTCTTGATGAGTGTGGCGCCTGCTGCGATGTGAATACGCGCGACTGCAGAGAAGTCACGTCCGACAGCTTCGACTGCGTCGGGGGGGCGGACACATTCTCTTGGAACCAGCAGTGTTTCCAAATCACGTGCGCCCTGCCCGGCGCCGAGTGCGGCAACAATGTCCGCGAGGCCACGGAACAATGTGACGGATCCGATGATACCGCATGTGCGGGCCGGTGCCGAGCCGATTGTACATGCAGCGGCCCGCCTGCTCAAATCTGCGGAAACAACGTGCGCCAAGGAACAGAGCAATGTGACGGTACGGATGACGCCGCGTGCCCAGGCTTGTGCCGGCCGGATTGCAGATGCCCAACCGCGCCCATGCCCACCGTCTCCGAATGGGGCATGGTGATCCTCACGTTGTCGCTGCTTGTCGGATTCAAACTCAAGTTCGGCCGGCACCCGACTCCGGAGGCGGGCTAACAATGAATGACGCTTCGATTAGGCAACCGCATACATCCGCCGGAATCGCAGCGTGCTTTCGCCGGGAAGGATCGTAGAAAATGCCACATGGGGAGACACAACAAATGGGCCACCATTGTTGCTCGTGCGACTGCCACAAGGTGATAGTCAACTGCGCGCCGGGTCTGACCCCGCAAGTTCCCCCTCCTCCCGAAGCTATTGCGCCTCCGCCGGGACCGAGCACACCCCAGCCCACGCCACCGGCTCGTTGTACCAGGGTACAGGTGCGCATCACGGCAATCGAGATTGGCGCCGGCGGCGAATGGACAGGTGCCCATTGGCGCCTTCCTATGCTGGTCAACGGCACGGTTGTCGGGACGTTTGACCAAGACGGTGTATATGACGGTCATGTCTTTCCGCTTGGATTTGTCCACACAGTAGATATCTCGGGTTCAGGGAGCACCGTCGAAATCCGTGCCGCGGGAGGGGAGGAGTTTGATTGGGGATTTTGGGATCCTGACGACAACCTTCCGGATGCCGTACGGACTCACTCTGAATCCGATAACTGGGGCATTGGAAGCAACTCATTATCCGGCGCAGACGACGAGTTCAGCTACGTATTGCGCTACACCATTAGCTGCGTCGAGCGCTCCGTCGTGTCGTTCGTAACGCGGACTGAGGTCGTGTCGTATATGCGGGTTTCCGCGAAGAAGCGAGGTACCCAAGTTAGGCCCGTCCGTACAGAGCAGGACATATTAGCAGATGATAATCTCGCCCTGAGATACTTTCTCCAGAAGATGGGTCGGAAGGGATTGAGTGTACGAGACGTCGCCTCCGACATCTTGGTTTTCGAGGGAGACCGCAGTATACGAGAGTTTGTACGCGAGCCTGTGAGAAACCCCAAGGGCATCCGGAAGATCGAGGCGCAGAAGAGCAAACAGTCAGGATGATTGACGCGAGGGGCTGCGGAATTGCCCTAACGCTGGACGCGCCAGACCACCCGCACGAAGACCTTGACGGCATCGTCGATACGAGTGACCACGCCCCCGTAGTTGCTGGGCGGGATTGGGATGTTCTGGTTCGCTGAATTGCCGATGAAGCATGGGGCGGTGTTCTGCGGATTGCCGTTGTTGTCCACGCGGGCGCCGACCCAGACGAACTGGCGCGGCTTCTGACGAAGCCACCAGCGCCTGCGGCGTGCCGATGACGGAACGGTCTTGGTGCCACCGATGAACGATGCACACCCGGCTCGGATGGCTCCTGTCTGAGGCATGCGTCAATTCTCACCTTCCGGGGTTGAAAGCGTCCCGGAGGACCGCCATGTCCTTCACTTCAATTGCCTCGTCGCGCTTGTGCTTGGCCGAATACGGGTCGAAGTCCGTGAGTTTGAACGGCCGCGCTTTCTTCGGGTCGCGGTTGGCCCCTGACACGGCAGTGCCCGCCGCGCGGGCAGTCCGCCTGTGGCGGACGCGTGCTTCGCACGCACTGACAAGTCAACGGTTGACGTTGGCAATCAGCGCGAGCACGCCGACGTGTGCGTACACGCCACGGGCCGACCTACACCGTGACCGACACGCCGGGCCGGGCAAGAATCGAGGCAACGTCGCCGGCCAATCGATCGGCTTCCTCCGGCAGAAGCGTCGCCGCGGTGATGCGGATGGCGGGGGGGGCGTTGAGCCGGAAGCGCTCGCCCGCCGCCACTGCCCAGCCGACCGCGGCCAGGGTCTGCACCGTCGTTGTTTCCTCGAGCACCGGTACCCACACGTTGTACCCGGACCGGCCCGCGGCCGGCAGTCCGGCACGCTTCAACGCCCCGACCAGCGCACCGCGGCGTTCGCCGTAGATCCTCGCCACGTTGTTGAGATGACTGCGAACGGCGGCGTCGGCGAGCAACCCGTATCCAATCCGCTGGAGCAGATGGCTGACCCATCGCTCACCCACCAGCAGCCGGTCCTGCACCCGAGTCATGGTGGTGTTGTCCCCGGTCAGAACGGCTAGCCGAAGATCCGGATTGAGCGACTTGGAGAACGAACGCACGTGGGCCCACCGTGGGCGCCGGGCATCGTGCAGGCAGTGCAGCGGGGCGTCCGTAATCAGCCCGGCATGGTCGTCCTCGATGATGAGTACGTCCGGCGCCTTGCGGAGGACGCGGCGCAGCTCCTTCGCCCGCTCCTGGGAGAGAACCGCACCGGTCGGGTTATGCGCCCGCGGCGTGACGATCACCGCCTTGGCTCCCTCGGCGACGGCGCGGCCCAGCCCTTCGGGCAGCAGCCCCTCCTCGTCGACCGGCACAGGCAGAAGCGCAAGACCGCGCGAGATGACCAGATCGAACATGTTGCCGAAGCCGGGGTCCTCGACTGCCACCCGGTCTCCACAGCGGAGGTGCTCCGTCAGAATCCGCTCGATGCCGTCCATGGCCCCGTTGACCACGCAGATGCCCCCGGCCGCGACGCCGCACCTGGCCAGGTCGCGGGCGGCCAGCGCCACCAGCCCGGCGTCCTGCTGGGCCTCGCCATAGAGCCGCGGCCGGCTGTCGATGCGCGCAAGGATCCGGTCGATCGGCGGCAACAGGGCGGGGTCGGGGTTGCCGTCCGCGAGGTTTCTCGTGCCAGCGGGGACCACCGCCCGACGGCAAAGGGGATGGACCGGCCGGTGGCTGATCCTCGTGCCCCGTCGGCCTTGGGCCTGGACCACACCGCGGGCCTGCAGGGCCTGATACCCCGCCGCGACCGTGGCCGGGCTCACGCCAAGCTGCCCGGACAGGTCTCGAATGGTGGGCAGGCGCTCGCCGGCACGCATCTTGCCATCGCGCACCGCCGCCTCGATCGACTCGGCGATCTTGACAGCGGTCCCGCCGCGTATACACTTCTGTACTAGTGTGTTCATCTGTATGTACTGTAACAAAATGTACGGAACCGGTCAAGGCCACGCCGGCCGACGAAACAGACGCCGAGGCGGGACAGGCTCGGGGGAGCCGCGGGCTTGAGACGCAAGGTGCCGGCCAACGGAGTCCCAGCTCCGACCGGGTTTACGTCGGTCCGCCGGTGGTGTGACCGCCCGGTTGGGCGGCACAGTGTTGAGCAGGGCAACGTGGACGACCGTGCCGGGCGGTCATGTGTCGGCGGATCAAGCGGGGGAGGGGGATGAACATGGACCAGCACCATCGGCCGGTATCGACGCTGCTCGTCGTGGCGGCCTTCGCGACCGTGTATGTCGTCTGGGGCTCGACTTACCTGGCCATCCTTTTCGCCCTCGAGACGATGCCGCCGTTTCTGATGGCCGGCGCCCGGTACGTCATCGCCGGGACGGTGCTCTTCGCTGTGGTGCGGCGGCGTTACCCCGGGCGGCTCGCGCTCGCGAACTGGCGGGCGGCCGCGACGGTCGGATGCCTCATGCTCCTGGGGGGCAACGGGCTGGTCTGCTGGGCCGAGCAGTACGTGCCCTCGGGGCTGGCGGCCCTCATGATCGCCACGGTGCCGCTCTGGTTGGTCCTGCTCGATTGGCTATTGCATCGAGGCGGCAGGCCGACCTGGCAGGTTGTGGTCGGACTGGCGGGGGGACTCGTCGGCGTCTACGTCCTTCTTGGCCCCGCCGGGATTTCCGGTGAGCGGGTCCACACTCTTGGCGGTGCGGCGCTGTTGCTCGCGTGTGTGTTCTGGGCGATTGGTTCGCTGCACTCCCGCAAGGCGGCCCTGCCGGCGGCTCCGTTCCTCGCCACCGCGATGGAGATGATCACCGGCGGCGTGGCACTTGTCATTGTCGGGACTGCCGCGGGCGAATGGCCGCAGGTCGAACTCGAGGCGGTCTCCGCCCGGTCGGCACTCGCCCTCGGCTACCTTGTCGTCTTCGGCTCCATCCTTGCCTTCACCGCGTATACCTGGCTCCTCCGGGTCACCACCGCCGCGCGGGTGGCCACCTACGCGTACGTCAACCCGGTCGTCGCGATGCTGCTCGGGGCGCTTTGGGCGGGCGAGGTCCTGACCCCTCGGGCCGTGCTCGCCGCGGGCATCATCATCGCCTCGGTCGTGGTCATCACCACGGCCAGGCGCAAGAGCGCCGCGCGACACGCACCGCCCGGCGTTGAGGAATCTGTCATGCCGGTGGGGCCACCGCTGGTCGCGCAAAAGACGCGGCCGCTCGCCGAGGTCCAGCCGATCAGGTCGATGGAGCCGAACGTGTTCAGTCTGACATCGTGGCTGGGCGAACGGTCAGGCAATGGGCGGCCGTATGTTGAACTCCTGCGCAGCGGTTCCTTGAGCCTCGGGGTGTACCGACTGCCCGCCGGCGGCACGGACCCGCAGGAGCCGCATGACGAGGACGAGGTTTACTACGTGGTCGAGGGGCGCGGCCGGCTCTGCGTCGGACCGAAGGTGCACGAGGTCGGGCCCGGCTCCCTGGTGTACGTGGAACGGCACATGCCGCACCGGTTCCGTGACATCACCGAGGGACTGACCGTGGTCGTCGTATTCGCTCCGGCTGAGGGCACCGCACTGGCGCCAACCGGGCAGCTCACCGAATCGTCTTGCCGATGAGCGCGCCCCGGCCGATCCGCGGCCCCGTCGAGGCCTGGGCACGATGAGGCGCCCGATCCGAGACGCGACCGTGAGGGAGCGGGCTGGTCCGCAGCCCCGTCGAGACCTGGACACGATGAGCCAAGGAGATGCCAAGAATGAACGACATCCCGCAGACGGGTCGAACCAAGCTTCGTCGCCTCCCCGACCGGGCGTTGTACGATCGGCAGGCGATCTACGATATCCTCGACGAGGCCCTGGTCTGCCACGTCGGCTTCGTCGACCAGGGGCATCCCTACGTGATCCCCACGATTCATGCCCGTATCGACGACCGGTTGTGCCTCCACGGCTCGCGGGCCAGCCGCATGTTGCGCTGCCTGAGTCAGGGGGGGCCTGCCTGCATCACCGTGACCCTGCTCGACGGGTTGGTTCTGGCCCGCTCCGCGTTTCACCACTCCATGAACTATCGATCGGTGGTGGTCTTGGGTAAGGGCAGGGAGATTGTCGATCCGCCGGAGAAAACCGCCGCCTTGCACCGCCTGACGGAGCACGTCGTGGCCGGCCGCTGGGCCGATGTCCGCCCGCCGAGCGAAAACGAGCTCGCCGCCACGACCGTGGTTTCGTTTCCGCTCGATGAAGCTTCGGCCAAGGTCCGCACCGGCCCGCCCAAAGATGACGAACCGGATTACGCCGCCCCGGTATGGGCGGGTGTCATACCTTTGACACTTACCGCCGGTCCGCCGGAACCTGACTCCCGGTTGGCCCCCGGCACGGGGCCACCCGGGTACGCGACGGCCTATCACCGCCAGAGTCGAACGCGCTGACCGACCTCGCAGCCGCTCGCCGGCCTGACTTGATCTCGCGGCTGCTATTGCAACGGTGACCGAAAGGGTCAAGCTCGCAGCGTTGGGGTGTTCAGAGCACCGGGTGGCCCCCTTTACGCGGTGCGTCAAATGCAAGCGCGCTGACATATCTGCGGGCCAGCGCCGCGCGGCACTGCTCTGAACGCGGCGCCGCCACACCAATTCAAGTACTCCATGTTCGCCAATGAATCCGGCAAGCACGGATTCTCGGCCCCGGAGGGGCCACGGGCTGTAGCCGCGGGTGGAGCGTCGCGCGGGCGCAGCCCCGCGACGCGGAACCCGTGGAAACCGGGTGCCCTTTTCCTATTCCGCCCCGGAGGGGCGGAGGAAGGCCACGGCCGCGAGGACCCGCGAAATATCTCCGAAACGCTGCTATCCGCTGCCCCTCCGGGGTGGAATTCTCATGAACAACCTCCTGTCCACGGGTTCCGTCCCGATTGCATCCGGACTCCACCCGTGGCTATAGCCCTCTGCCCCGCTTGTCATTACGCACAAGTCGCCCTGCACCTCGCAGCGATACTGGGAGACGGGGCGGATTCATGGCAACGTGGCGAGAGGAACCCGGTTTCCAGCATCGCCTGGGCAGCCCATCCCCCCCCACGAAGAGATGTGGGTAACGACAAGTGCCCCGATGGGGCAATGAAGGACTTGGCGTTCTTGTACTAATCCGTTGGATCCGCCAGGCGCGGGGCCCGGTCCGGATTGCTCCGGTATCCGTGATCGGCGTTAATGAGAATCTGGTCCAGCCGCCCGAGGAGCTGCTCCGGCCCGGCAAAATCCGCGGGTCCAATGGAAAACGCGCCGGCGGCATTCGAAAAGGTCTTCACCGAGCGGTCGCGGTAGAGCACGTTGACCTCCTGGGCACGGTGATTCGTGTGGCGGGTCTCCTCCGTCGGCCCGAGGCTGTTGGTGTCGAAGGCCAGGGCTTCCACCGGCACGTCGACCCCGTTGACGTCGTTGGCCCCGAGGCGGGAGAGGATGCCGTCGTGGGCGGCGGGGGGGAGCTGGTCAAGCTGCCGATAGGTGTACGAGCCGTACGCGTCTTCCTCGGAGCCGATTCGCGGGAACTCCTCCGCGAAGTTCTCGGCGTCGTCGGCAGGGCAGAAGTAGACCCGGCCGTCCTCCATGAACCCCCGCTGGAGTAGCCCGAGCCCGATCGGCTGGTTGGGGTGGGCGTCGTGCGCCGAACCGATCCATAGTTGTGACGTCGCCAGGTCGGCGCAGGCAAAATCGAACGGACCGGAGCAGGCCGGCCCACGGGGGAGGCGTTCCCGGTGCCGGTCGGCGTACACCAAGATGGCCAGGCCCAGTTGGCTGAGATTGGACTTGCACACGGTGATCTTGGCGCTGTTCCGGGCTTTGGTCAGCGCCGGGATCAAGATGCCCACCAGCAGCCCGATGATGGCGATTACGACCAGCAGTTCGATGAGCGTAAACCCGCCGCGCCTACCGCAACCCGCGCCGCAGCGCTCGCCTGAATCATCGTTCCCAGAGAAGCGCCGCCCATCCGAGCCGCGACCGTCAGGGAGCGGGCCGTCAGGGAGCGGGCCGTCCAGATGACGTGTGGCGCGGGAGCGCCCACGCTGATTCAGGTCGTCGCGTGCCACGGGCGTTGCCGCTGTCACGATGTTGTCCCTCAATTGCCAACCGGTTGAAACACGTCGTCTCCGCCCCCCGTGGCGGACGTCTCCGCCCCCACATGGAGGCCTTCCCCTCCTCCGCCGCCGCCAGCCCGTGAGAATCAACCGGCCCGCCCTCTCAGGCCATTGTAGTCGAACCTGAGCGACTTGCCCTGCCACCGCCAGGTTAGCGGCCACGCGGAAATCTCCCGCGTGCTTTCCTTCGCAAAATGTCATGGCCGGCCCAACGACGAGGCGGTACCCGCGCCTTAACATCGCCTGCCGCGGGAACGCCCGTCCGAACGCCGGGATGGGCGGCCCGTGCCCCCCAACGCGATGTCACCGGGCTGGCGCCCGGTGCTCATAGGATGACGCGCGATCCGAACCGCAGGCGGCTCCTCTTGACGCACAGCGTCAAGGGCCAGCCCGCGGACCGAACCGTTGGCGACCATCGTGGGGAAACCGGCTGCCGGAACAGTCATCCGAAACAAGCCCTTGAACCGCGGCCCAGGACCTGCGGTAATTTTCTCCGATTTCCGCTTGACGCCGCTCCCGGCAATCCGGTAAAGTAGCTATTCAATCTTATTTCGGTGTGGCACCGGCCGCGAGGCCATAGAAGTGGAAGACATGCCGGGTCGTGGATTGACTTGTGCGATGTCGATGCGGAGCGCCAGGTTCCTCGGTGGCGAATCCGGCCGAACCGACCGGCGGTCAACGACCGGGCTCTCCCAAATCACGAGCCACAGCGATAAGCGGGATGCACCGCACCCGCCGGGCTCGGCGTACTTCGGCCACGGGGAGACCTGCGCTTTCGACGCCGGGCAGAGCGTGGCCAGCCTGAAGACTCCTCCGCCCACGCAGGTGGTCCGGAAAATGATTTTGGGTGCCCGTTGACATGTACGGTGATTCGCCGACAGCACGCGACCCGGGACCGTGCCATTGTTGAGCCCGGTGAGGCGAACCACGGAGAAGAATCATGAGATACACATTAGGATCGGGTTGGGCCTACTGGGTGGTGCTTGCGGCGTTGCTCGGGGCGGGTGCAGCGCGGGCCGACAGCCCGCCGGTGGTGAGCTGCACGGAGCCGTCCTCTGACGGGCTCGGCGGCACTCTCGTCAACTACGAGTTTCCGGGCGCTATCGAGGAATGTCTGAGGCTCGGCGAAGAGAACGAACCGGCCGTGCGTGATTCCCGGGCGGCGGCGGCACCCAACGCGACGGATCCCGGCCTGGGAACCACCGTCTTTAGCGATGCGACTAGCACGGGGCCGCGTGGCGCGGCCGAGGCGCAGGTCATCTTCCGGGACACGGTCCGCGGCGGCGCGGTCTCGGGATCCACCTGCATTACGTTCAACACCGAGCACGGCCCGGACGGAGGGACGATCGTTTTTCCGCAGGTCCCGGAGGATGCCTCGCCGATTTTCGGGTATCTCTACTTCCAGTACCTCTCGGCCACAAATTGCAGCGTCGACACCATGCCGGTGTTCGCAAACGCGACCATCAACGGCGTGAACATCAACACCTTGCCCTACATCGAGGTGGGCTGCATCAACGCCGATGCGTGCTTCGGGGCGCAGGCCACCCACTTCTATCGCGTGGACGTTTCCGGTCTGTTCCAGGAGTGCGACCTGAATATCGCCACCTTCGAGCTGCGCGGTTTCGGTCAGGGCAACAGTACCGGCTCGAGCTGGGTGGAAGGTGCAACCCTGATGGTGGCCTACTGTTCGGAATCGTCGCCCTCGATGGACATCATTCTCGTCGAGCATCCCCAGGTGATGCCCGAGGATACCTCCAGCATCGTGTATGGCTTGGACGGCTTCAATGCCGACGGTGCCTTCGCCAGCCTCGTGCTGGGCATCGGCAACGGGCAAGACGCAACCGAGACGGTCAAGTTCACCACGCCCAGTTCGGGCGAAACCGTCCTGGGTACGTCGAGCAATGACGGATTGTTTGACGGGGACTGCGGCGGCGAACCGAACACCGGCGGCTTCTACGACAACACCGTGCTGGATATTTCGAATCTGATCAACGCCGGTGACACCAGCGCGTGGTTCCAGATCGACGCCACCAGCGACTGCCTGGACAGCAACGCCGCGTTCCTGACGGTGACTTCGCAATCGATTCCCAACGAATTCCCTAACCACCTGCCGGTGGTTAGCAATGTCATCGCCAGCCAGCGGACCGACGGGTCGAAGCTGGTGGACATCTACTACAACCTGGCGGATGCGGACGGCAACTTGTGCACGGTCACCTTGCTGGCGAGCGATGACGGCGGGGCGACCTGGACGGTGCCGATCGCGGTGTTGACGGGGGCCGTCGGTGGCGGCGTCACGCCGGGCACAGGCAGGCACATCGTCTGGGACTCCGCCGCCGACCTACCCGACGCGTACGGCACCAATTACAAGGTCCGCGTCTGCGCCTTCGAGGGACAAGGCCCCGGCGCCGACATGGTCCTCATCCCCGCCGGGTCGTTCGACATGGGCGATACTTTCAACGAAGGTGAAAACGCTGAGTTGCCCGTACACGCGGTCTACCTCGATGCGTACTACGTGGATCGCTACGAGGTGACCAAGGGGCTTTGGGACACCGTTAGGACTTGGAGCACCTCGAATGGCTACGACCTCATCGATGCTCCCGGCAAGGCACCTGATCATCCAGTGCATAGCGTCAACTGGTACGACTGCGTGAAATGGTGCAACGCCCGCTCGGAGCAAGAGGGACGCACGCCCTGCTATTACGCCGGCGCCACCCTGACAGCGGTTTACAAGACGGGCGAGATAGCTCCCTACGTGAACTGGGATGCCAACGGTTACCGCCTGCCTACGGAGGCGGAATGGGAGAAGGCTGCCCGTGGCGGCACGCCCGGCCACCGCTTCCCCTGGTCGGACACCGACACCATCCAGCACGCCCGGGCGAACTACTACAGCGGGCCTTACCCGTACGACACGAGCCCGACGAGCGGCCATCACCCCTTGTGGGCTGGCAGAGGTTATCCGTACACGAGCGCCGTGGGCTTCTTTACCGGTGCACTCCAGTACAGGGTGGATTGGGGCTGGCCGGGCGCGGCGACGAGCTACCAGACGGCCGACGGAGCGAACGGCTACGCCTTGCACGACATGGCCGGCAACGTCTGGGAATGGTGCAATGACTGGTACGACTTGGGCTACTATGATGACTATCCAATCGACGGGTGGCCGCCGAATCCGACTGGCCCGGCGTCGGGCACGTACCGTGTCCTGCGCGGCGGCGATTGGAACAACAATCCGCGCTACTGCCGCGTGGCGGATCGTCTCCACGCCGCCTGGCCTGGCGACCGCTACAGCTACATCGGATTCCGTTGCGTGATGGAGAGTCCATAATGCTCTGCTGTGCAACGCACTTACTATTTGTTTCCTTGCTCTTTCTCCTTCGCGGTCCGAAGGCGGAGGTCAGTGAATTCACGACCGGGGCCCCGATCAAGAACACAAGTAATCGACTTGTTGCGATCGGGACGATGCGCGTCGTTGTTGCCGGCGCGCGTTCGGAGGTAGCAGAGATGGGGCTAAATGTGAAGCGATTGGGGCCAGCAGCGGTATTGGTGGCGGCGGCCCTGGTCTGCCCGGTGGCGCGGGCGGGCTCGGGCTGCACCGAGTCGCAGACTATTACGATTGACAACGCAACTGAGCACTTCGCCGAAGTAACGGGACGCGTGCTTGCAGATCGCTCGGCCAATCCGCCAGTGCCCGGCGCCACGGTCACGCTGCAGCCCGATGGCATGCTCGCGACAACAGCGGCGGATGGCACGTTTACGCTTCAAGAAGTGCCCATTGCGAGGGGATACGTACTCGAAATCGTTGGCCAGGCATACGAGCCCGTGTCGATCAGCCCGATTGACGTGTCGGGTGGAGGCAATGACCTCGGCGACATTATGTTAACACCCTTGACGGGAGTGTTTGCTCTTCGACAGCTCGAACCCGTGATCCACGCGGGAGCGAGTGAGGTCGAGGAGGGGTGCACAGCCTATCGGTACTTCCGTGTCGTTCGCGAAAGCACGAATCAGCCGGAGGGCGGTGTGGGAATCGGGCTACGCGTAGCTAGCGGTGAACCAGTTTCGCAGGATGGATGTCCGTCGGTCCCAGGGTGGGCGGGCAGCAAGGCCGGTGTTTCGGATGCGGAAACCGGTATCGTGCGGCTATGCATCCCGGCGACCGCTGTCGGTCCCCCGAGCAGTACGCGGACGCTGGAGACGGTGCTACCTGACGGCAATGCTGGGCCGACTTTCGAGGTCACGGTCACGCCTCGCGAATACGAACACGGATGGACTCAATCGGCGGGCGGTGGCGTCAACGTCGGCATTAGTGTCGGTCCCAGTGCACGCCTCGGAGGGGGAAGGGCGTATTCTGGTGAGGTCACTCGACCGAGTGTTGCGATTGTTGATGTTGAACGCGTAGCTAATGGATCGCTGCTCCCCTTGACCTTCGGCCTAGGCGTCCGCGCGCCGATCGGAGGATCGGCGAATATCGTGGGAGCTAAAGTCGGCATAACGGCCAGCGGCGAAATTGGAGCGTATGCGGAGTTGGATAAGCTCTTTGGCTACGGGTTCGACGCACTCACACCGGGCGAGGCGACAGAGGCCGTGCTGCGGCTATACTGCCTGTATGCAAGCGCTCCCGGCGTGATCGCCGCGCCGCCATTCGACATGTTCGTGAATGCGGTACGATTGCTGGTCGAGCCGTTTTTTCTAGAGGACTACTGGCGGTGGTCCGAGGGCGGTTTCGAGATCGGTGGCTACGGAAAGCTGGAAGGTATACTGGGAACGACCGTCGGAAAATCGTTCGCCATGGGTGGATCAGCGGAGCTAGAGGGCAAGGCAGGCGTGCGACTCCGCTATCGATACGATGCCCTCGAAGATCGCTGGATCATCCATTCTGGGTTCGCCGCAAGAGATAGTGGCAATGTCGGTGCCGGTCTGGGTTTTCGACCTTATGCAGGCACAGGCCGACCTGCCGCTTTCAAGACGATCATGAATCACCTTGGGATCGGCGTGAGCACCGGAGGTTGGCTGGGCGCGGAACAACTCCTTGAGATCGAAGTGCCTGACGGTGCAGACCGGCCGGGTGCAACGCGCCTGATCACTCGCGCCGGCGGGACGCTCGCGTGGTGGAAGCTGATGTCCGACGCTGTGGGAGGGACAGACCCCAACGAGAGTGACGTTGTCGCACAGATCGAGGTTGAACAGCCGATCAGCTCCAACGCAGAGTGGCGGCGCGCAGCCAGCCTTCCGGGCATGGTGGACCTGCTGTACGGTACAGGTGCACCGCTGATCAACGGAGCGTTCGGCGACAATCTCATCGCGGGCTTGTTCGGCGATCACGCGTACGCAAAGGACATGAAATTCCGGTACAGCGCAGAACTGGCTGAACCGTGGCGGACGGAGATCGGTGTGAGCGGAACGCTTGTACTGGACTTGGGGATACATTTTGAAGCGGATGTGGCGCGAACGCGGAGCTTTGAGCTGGCCCACGGCATCATCCGCGGCGGGCGCGTCTTCCCTCTCCAAAGAACACCGGGTGCAGCCGGCGTTCCCTCGAATACCCAGTCCATTCTGGACATTCAAGCAGAGTGGCTTCTGACGGCTGCGCCCTGGATCGAGGACCTGTTAAACACCACCACTTGGCTTTTCGGCGGACGATCCGAGGAGGTAATTCAATTGACCACATCCGCCGGAGCGGCTGATCTGTTTGTTCCGGCGGGGACGTTTCCTGCCGGCACGGAGATGAAGATCGACAGTTGGGCCGATGAAGCAGTCTTGACCAACGGTTGGATGTACGGTGTCGGCGGGATGTACCGTTTCGATGCTGACGTCGCGCCAGCCGGGTCCATGAGCTTGCAGATCACGTATCTCGATGACAGCGTGGCAAATGTGCCAGAGGCTGATCTGCAAATCTACCGGTACGACACGGATGAGCAGACCTGGGAACTCGTCGGTGGCATCGTGGATGTTGTCGCCAATACGGTGACGGCGGAGATCAACGCGGATGGTCTGTTTACGATCGCGCCGCCCATGCCTTCGGGCCAAATACCGTTCGTGTACAGCGCAACGCTGTTGCCGGCGGACGGAATATCTACATCCACCGTGCACAGCGGCGACCTGCTTCTTAATACCGGCGCGGCGGTACCTGATGGTACGCTGTTCACCGTGCAGGCGAACGGCATGAGCATTGTGACGCCCGACGCGGACCCAATCCTGGATGGTCTTCAGGCTTCCAACCTTGGCGGCACGCTCACCGTTGATTTCGTCGCGCCCGAGCGTGGCGGCATTGGCGAATTCAGCATTGAGTCCGTTCTGGGTACCGCGGCAGGAAGCGGCATGATCTCGTTTGAGGACGATAACGCTCCACCTGTGGTGCCGGACCCACAACTCGTCGCTGGCCAAAGTCGTATCTGGGTAGCCTGGGATGACAGCGGGATGCCGACAGACATTTCCCACTACCGCGTGTACTACAGCCAGGATCATGCGCCGCCACCATTCGACGGGACGGCTCGCGTGGAAGGCGACAATTCGCCCGTGCGTGTGGCGGGCTCGTCGGTGCTGTTACGCGGGCTCGATGTGGCAGCGCAGTATCACATTGCCGTGAGTGCGGTTGATACATCTGGCAACGAAGGGCTGCTCTCGGATGCGATGACCGTCACAACCGCTGAGGCGGCACCAAGCCCTCCCGTAAGCGTTTTCACAACGGCGGGGGAGGGAGGGGTGTACGAGGTTTCGTGGTCCTTGTCAGACGATGACGGGTTCAACGATCGCGACGTTGACCATTACGAGGTCTTCCGCTGGATGATCCCGGGGAAGAAGGGCGTAAAGGTGGCGGACGTGGCGGCCCGTGTGTCTGCTTATATCGATGATGTTAGTGCGCTCGGACCCTATGCGCTGGTGATGTATGAAGTGGCGGCGGTGGACAGCGTCGGCCTGAGCTCGGAGCGCGTCGGGCTGCCGTTCGATCCGGACGTTGATCAGGACGGCGACTTCGATTTAGACGATTCCCCGATCTTCTTTGAGTGCTTCGGTGGGCCTATGGTCGCCCCGGAGTCCGTGTCCGTTTGCTTGGACGCCTTCGATACCGATGGCGACGGCGACGTAGATCTTGCCGACTTTGGTGTTCTCCAGCTGATGTTCCGAAGTTGTGGTCCTGGCGTCTGCCTCGACGACTCGGAATGCGCCGACGGGATATTCTGCAACGGCGTCGAAACGTGCTTGAATGGCTGCTGCTTGCCCGGCCCTCCTCCATGTGATGATCGAGAATTCTGTAACGGCGAGGAGGCCTGTGATGAGGAAAACGACGCCTGCCTGGACGGCCCCGATCCATGTGATCCGGCGACGGAGTACTGTGACGAGGAGAACGATATTTGCATAACCAATCGTTCGCCTTAAGGCACCCTTTGGACATGGCAAAGGCATAGGTCGACGCGCAGTGCGTGCCAATCACGGGTTTGGGCGCCGCCGATTGCCAGCCGGGACAAAGCTGCATCGAGCAGTGGGCGCCGCCGGATGGCGCGACCAACTTCGACGACATCACGGCCACGGTGTTCCTGTTTCAGTCGACAGTCGGCCTGACCGTGCCGCACGTGACCTGGGTCGACATGCATGGCAACGACGCCGGCGATGCGATGGTCGATCCGCCCAACTACGTGGCGAACTTTTCGGACATCGACTTCATCGTCAAGGCGTTCCAGGGCCGGCCGTATCCGTTCAGCGACCCGGCGGATTGTCCGTAGGAAGAAGCGACGGAGCGACGCAGCCACGAAGCGACGGGGCGACCATTGACGCTTCGCGTCAATGGCAGGTTCCGCGACGAAGCGACGGAGCAACCCTTGACATTTTGCTGCTCGCGAAGCGAGCCTGAGCGGCCTGGGCCGGCGCAAAATGTCAAGGGCGACTGAGGACGTGAAGCTGACGCCTGAAGGCGGATGCCCGCTGGCTCCAGACTGATCCGCACGCGCCCGGACTGATAACTGGCCACTGGTCACGCCCCCGAGCGCTCCGCGCGTTATTTCAGGGAGGAAGCCCGCGCCATGGTCAAGGTCGTCCCCCGACGCCAGCGTCTCCCCAACCGCCGCAACGCTTTCCGCCGCGCGCCCGCCACCCCTTCCCCACCGTTCATCTGTCCATGCCTTCGTCGCATCGTCGCTTCTTCTACGATGCCACCGAATGACACCCTCGAAAAAAAGTACGTACGAAACGAACCCATTTCCCAGCGTCAGTCGACAAAAAGAAGTGTGCCCGCTACCGTCTGCGGAACACGATCTTCGACGCCGTGGCCAGGCCGAGCGCCAGGACGATGAGCCCCCACGTCGACGCAGCCGGGATCGCTTCGCCAGACGCGTGGGCAAACAGCCCATCGCTTACCCCTGGGCACACGTCGTGGCAGTCGGGCACGCCGTCGCCGTCACTGTCGCCGGTTTCCGCGACGCCGCACCCGCATTCACCGGGGTGAATCTTCGCGGAATCGCCGGGACACCCGTCCATCGAATCGCAGACCCCGTCCCCGTCCGAGTCATCGAGGAAATCGTTCGGACAAGGGTCGCACGGGTCGGTGGACCCGTCGCCGTCGGAATCCGCCTGGCAGTCGTCTGGAACCTGGTTCGCATCGCAGTCCGTGCTCGTGCCGCCATGCAGGTCGCAGCCGTCGGGAACGCTGTTGCCGTTGCAGTCTTCCGTGCAGGGTGCCCCCGGCGGGCAATCGGGGGCCGGCGCCCCGGCGCACGAACCGTCGGCGCAGGTGTCGCCGGCGGTGCAGGGGTCGCCGTCGTCGCACGGGACCGCGTTCGCGGAGTGCTCGCAAGATCCCGCAACGCAGGCATCATCGGTGCATGGATCACCGTCGTCGCAGTCCTCATCAACAGAACAAACCTTGAGGATGGTGAACGTGTCGGAGACGACCCCGTCGTGGCGGACGTTGCGTACGGTCAGCTCCGTTTCATCGACATCCAAGAGCAGCGAACCGTGGATGTCTTCGGCGAAGAACATCACCGGGTGGAGTCCGGAAACGCCGGTCGTATTGCCGCCGTGTCCCGCCACAATGTAGACCGTGCCTTCGCTCGGGCGGTTTTGAAGCGGCTTCAGATAAGCGCCGTCGCCGAGCGCACGGCCGTTTCCCGAGTCGAGCACGTGCCCGTTGCTCAGCAGCGTGGCGAAGTCCGGCGTCGCATAGTGGGGGGCGGCTCCGTATCCGAAGGCGCCTCGCAGCAGGTACGACCGTTCGTAGGTGTGTGAATGACCGGATAACACCAGGTCGACCCCGCCGGCCTCGAGGAGCGGCACCACGTTCTCGCGCACGTCGCGCATCCGCCCGCCGGAATCGCTGGCGTTGTCGGAGTCGTGCGTGCCCTTCGAGTACGGCGGGTGATGGAGGAACGCAATGCGCCAGCGATGCCGCGCGGACATCGCTTGGACAAGGTCCGCCGTCAACCACGTCAGCATCGGCGAGCCAGGTGAAAGGTCGCCGGCCGCCGAATCCAACGCCATGAAATGCGCGCTGCCGTATTCGAAGGAGTAGTAGGACTCGGTCCCCGACGGCAGCCCGCCGGCCTCGCCCTGTTGCGGCAGCATGAACGCAGCGAAATAGGGCCCTTCCCCGGTCCTGGGGTCCACGGAATGAATGTCATGGTTGCCAAGCGCCGGCCAGATCACCGTGTTCTGGAGCAACTGCCGATACGGTTCGAAGAAGCGGACAGTGAACTCCCAATCCGTGCCGTCCGCGTAGGCCAGATCCCCGATGTAAAGACCGATGTCCGGCGGATCGTCGCCGGCGACGCTCAACGCAGCGTTCATCACGCTCCGTTGCATCAGTCCCCCGGTGCCGCCGTCCGCACAGACCCAGACACGGAATGGTGTCCGGTCTCCGGGACGTGGTGCGGTCTCGAAGAAGTGCTCTTCCGTACCGCCGTCGTAGGTCTGCATGGTCGACCCGACGCTGTAGTGGTACCGCGTGCTCGGCGACAAACCGTCGATCGTGACGGCGTGGTCGACGGTCACCAGGTTGACGGTGGCGTCAAGGACGGTCAGGTCGCCTTCAGCGACGTACTCGACCCGGCTGTCCGTCGCGGTGTCCGTCCGCCACACCAGGGTGATTGACGTCGGCGTGACCTGTTGCAGGTAAGCATGCCTGACCAGGCTGATGGAGGGGGTCGTCGCCCGGCTTCTGACGTCGGAATAGCCCGTTTCTGCTGGGTCGTCAGCGCCTCGGGCACCGCCGGTCGTGCCGCCGGCGCCAATGAGCGCGGCCGACCAAAGCACTGCGGCATAGGGCGCGCGCGACAAGAGCCCCTCTCCCGTTCGGGTTCGGGCACCTCAGACGATCGCTTGTCCGCAATAGAGGACGCTGGTGCCGTCTCGGGCGCGGCACGCCGTCAAGCCCACCCTTGGCCGCTTCAAACGCTGATGCGGTCAGCATGCGGGTCGATGGATCGGGGCGGTGACGCTCGTTGCCGTCCCCAAGGCCCGCAGCGACGGTTTGCCGTCCCGCCCAGTAAACGTAAAAACTTGTTGGATTGCAAGCATAACTTCTTACAAATCTAAGTAGGAACGCAGAATGATTCAACCCATCAGCCACGGGCTCCGCGGCGTCATAAGTCCTTGTAGCAGCTAACATTACGGCAACGGCACGAGTTTTGGAGCCAGCGATCTCCTATCGAAAAGAGGGTGGTTCTTTCGTCGTTTCTACTTAGAAATGACGGGCTGCCTCACCAGTCCCGGACGTTGTGCACCACCAAGGAAGCGGCTCAAGAGGGCGGGCTGGACCTCCGAGCTTCGGGCTGGCGGGAACCCGTTTGGTGGCGAAGAGCTTATCGAGTTACGGCTCAAAGGCTTCGACGCAGCGATCGTCGTGGCGGCAGCCCTGGGCGACGCACGCGTCAATGGTGCACGGGTTGCTGTCGTCGCACTCCTCGTCGGCCGCGCAAGGCAGCACGTCGAGTCGCAGCAGGCTGAAATCCTGCGTTCGTGTCCCCGCTGCGAACACGTTCGGGGCGCCGAAGGTGCTGGAGCTGCCGTCACGGTAATTGGAACGCGTGCCAATTGCCGGTCCCGGTGGCTCTTCCAGCTTGAGGACTTCGTCGCTGCCGATTCCGCTGGCAGGATGGACGCCCTCGCCCGCGGGACCGAACATCACGGTTTCGTCTTGTTCGAGGATGGTCACCTGCCAGTCTCTGTTCGAAACCTCGAAGTCGATGGCGGTGATGAAGGTGCCGGAGGCCGCGGCCTCCGCCTGAACGTTGATCCACCAGTCACCTGCGGCGGGATCGTAGCCGAGGTCATCGGGCAGTTCTTCGCTCACCGTGATGAGTGTGCCGCTACGGAGATCTGACCAGATCTCGTCGTCAGAGAAAACCAAAGTCTGGACGGTTTCGCCGGGGCTACCGGTCTGGTCGGAAACCACGAGTTGCCAGCCCCGTACGTCCAGATGATCGATCGCCACGACCAGTTCGAACCAGTCGCCTCCGTTGCCGGCGACCCGCCCCCAATGTGCATCCTCGCCGTCGTTTTCCAGAAGGTCGCCTGGACGCACCGCATTGTACTCGTTGAGGATCAGCGGGGCCGGCGTGACCCGGTTCGGTGCCGCGGGAGTCGGCGTGGCGAACTCCCGGAGCGTAAGTGCCCCGTCGGGGAACCGACCGAAGGAAACGTCGACAGGCAACGGGTCGTACGTGAGGGAATCGATGATCCTGCCGTCCTGGTCATACAGAGCCACGGTGCCGCCGTCGGCGCTGATCGCGAAGCTCGCGTGCAGGCCCCCCTCGGCAGGCTCGTTGTCGCCCCAGACCAGCAGCCGCCGCCGTGGGCCCAAGCTCGTGTCTGGTGGGATACGCCACGACTGGGGAACGTTGTGGTCATCAGTGAGCCACATGCCCCCAAGTGCGACGGGCGCATCGGAGGCGTTGTAGATTTCCAGCCAGGGATCGAAGTCACCGGCCTCATCGGAATTCGTTGATTCGTTCGCCGGCAGAACCTCCGAAACGTACAGGTCCGGCACTGGCGCCAACACGGCGGCGGCGCTGTTGTACTCGCCCGGTGATCCACCGGGAATGAGGCTGGCCGCCCACGCCGCAGGGCGCGCGCCGTCCACGTCCGCGTCGATGCGCTCGAGTGAGAAGCCGCCGCCGTCGGCGGTCGCCGGCCACGGCGCGCCGTCCTCGAACGGCACCTCGTCGACCACCCGCCCCTCGCGATCGCACAGCACGAGCAGTTCGCCGTTGTTGGCCAAGTCGCCGTCGAATTCGCCCGCGACGAATCGGCCGGGATGGACCTCACGAAACGCCGTGTCGTGGCCTACGACGGTGAGGGTCAGGCCGGGAAGGACCACGGCACCGGCTGGAAGGGTCATCCCGATGCCCTCGATCCGCCAGCCGGAAACGTCTACCTCCTCGAATGGGGCCGGGTTGTACAGCTCTACGAACTCTCCCGCGCGGTCCTCCGCCGCGGGATGGTACATGATCTCGTTGATCACCATCCGGGGCGCCGCCGACTGCGCCGCCGGGATTTTGCCTGGTACGCGATACGTGCTGAACAGAGTCTGCCGGCGAACTGGGAGGTACTCGTTGTTGATGAGCCAGATGCCTTGGGCCATGCTCTGCCGCCACCCATACCAGCGCCACTCCAGGTACCGGTCGATTTCCGCCTCCGGAGCCATTACCGCTAGGAGTTGCTCCATCCGCTCCTCGTAGCGTGGCGAAACGAGGAACTCGTCCATCAGGGTGCGGAGCCGGCGGAAATACATCTGCCGGAAGAGCGGATCGGCGTAGAGCTGCTGGATGACGCGGTTGTCCTGCGGCTGGTCCGGAGGGCGATCGGCCCGGATCTCGTCGTTGAGCACGGTGCGGCCGTCCCAGTTCCGGCCGAAGGTCAGGTCCATGTCCCACGGGTGCATGGTCCAGCGGCCGGTCCCCTCCGTGTCCCGGTACAGATAGTAGTTCTTACGCCCGTAGTCGCCGTTGTGGATGATTGCCTGGACCGCGAGGTAATTGATCATCGCGGGCACATCGACGTTGTCGAACACGTATTCCGTCAGCGCCGCGCCGGTGGCGTAGTGCATCCCTGCGAAGAACTCCTGCAAGTCGGAGTGGTCCTCGTACAGCCGGGTCTTTTTCTCGTAGTCGGAGGGGAGGAAGTTGATCCGTCCCGTTCCAAACGCTTTGTACCACGCCCCATTCTCGTCGAGGTCGTGCCGGTCAAGGTAGTCCTCGTCCATCGCCTCCAGATACGTGCAGAGGCTATGGAAGCCCCCGTTCATCTGCACTCGAACGGGAAACGCCACCAGAGAAGGGGTTCCCGCTTCGGCAAACGTCTCATAGGCGAGAATCTCGCGCAGATAGCTCTTGTCCGACCAGTTGCCCTGGAGGTTGAACTGATCCACCGGCCGGGGGATCAGGTCCGGAGCGTTGAAATCGTGCCCCTGCGGGAACCTGAACTTCCAGTGCTTCTTGGGGTATTCCCGCGCCGTGGCTCCGCGGACGCGAACCTGCACGTTGTCGTACAGCGCCCCGTTGTAGAAGAAGACCGCCGGTTCCGTTTCATCGGTCCACCGGTGATCCAGGGCCGCCTGATAGTCCTGCGACCTCATGAACCAATGGAACACCGGCAGGGCGGTTTCGAGGTCGGAATCCTCGAGCACTGTGCCCACGTAGTCAATCGTGTCGTCGTCACGCGGATGCTGCATGACCCCGGAAGGGCCGCTGGCCGTGATTCGGAACCGCACCAATCCGGCCGGCGCTGTTTGCTCGACTGATGCCGCTCGCTCCTTGCTGCGCTTCGAGCTCGGGCGGATCGGCAGCGAGGCTACCGGTCGAAGGACTTCCGAGATCGCCCGTGTGGACGCGCCGTAAACGCCGTCGTTGGCGGCGCCGTCCCCGCTGCGCCCATCGTCGGACATGGGAACGGTGATCTCCTCGTTGAAGTCGCTGCGGAAGCTCAGAAGAACTTCGTCTGCGTCTTCGACCGATGCCGTGACCCGCAGATCGAACCCCAGCGTCTGCTCGAGGTCCGCGGCGGTCACCCGCCCGGCGTCAAGCGCGTCGCCCTGAAAGGACTGGCCGTCGCGCGTGACATCGAAGGCGACGGCGCTGATCCAGGGCGGCGGCTCTTGGGCATGCACGCTGTTGCCCCGCCCGGCCGTCTGCCCCTCCGGTGCCATCGACGCCCTCCAGTTCCTCGCCGAGTTGCCCTGGTACGACGGCGCGACCCGCTCGAGGGATTTCCCCAGCCCGTCGGGCGTGACCGCCCATTCACCTCGGTCCAGGTAACAGACCCGGTCCGCAAGGCCGCCTGTGGGCGTGAACAACGTGAGACACTCCCCGTCATTGCTCAGCCTTCCGGTGTAGGTTCCGCCGGGAAGAAACCCGTACACCTCCGCAAAACGGAGTTCCTGCTTGGCGACGACGAAGTAACCGCCGGGCGCAACGGTCGCGCCGGGCCGAAGAGCCAGATCACCGGCGCCGTCGATGGACCATCCCGACAGGTCCACGGGCTCGGCGCCGGTGTTGTGGAGCTCCAGAAACTCGTCTTCGTCCAAGCCGCTGCCCGGGTGGTACATGATCTCGCTGAACTTGACCTCGCCCTGTGCCTCGCGCCACGCGGGGAGCACCAAACAGGCTAGGAGCACGACGATGCCGCGAGCGCCGCCTCGTGCCTGCGGCCGACTCTGGACAGCCGCCCGCGGACGCGATCGTTCTTCGACCATCGCTACCTCCACCGTTCCTTTGGGAGCGCCGCCGAGACCGCTGCGCTCCGTTTGCTCGTCACTGAAAGGGCGTCAGGATGGTTTGTTGGCCGCGTCGGTTCCGTGCTGTCCCCCGGTGTGTCGTCGCCCGGCATGACCGCCGTGCGACGGCGTCCTTGCCTCGCGTTCCGCGGCGTTGCAGTAGCTCTGTCCGTCCGTCCAAAGACAGTAGACCCCGAAAACAGCCCGACGCCGGTCACCACGGCGCAAGAACTTGTCACTCTGGGCCCCGGCTGCTTTGGACGCCGTGAAGCCGCGGTGTTTCCTTCGCGTCCGGCGTGTACATATTTGTCGTTTCGGTCGGCACGCCTCAGCGGATGAGCGCCGTCGCACGATCGGCGGTGCCACGCTTGCGTCATCAGGTCGGCGCTGGAGAACGGTGGATGTCGGTCCCGGCGCCGCGGCGGACAGACGCCCGACCCTCCAGGCGATCGGGCAGCGGTGCGAGCCCGGCAAGGCCGCGATCTTGAGCCGGCGGACGAAGTCGGCGTCCCGCTCCGGGCGACGGGGACACGGGGCATCTTCCCGACGTTAGCAGACGCCCGAGTGGTGCATGGAGGTTGGAGCGGCCGGGCTCCACCCCCCGAAGGCTGGGTCTCAGCGCCGCGGGATCGCCCTTGGCACTCGCGTAGGATCGGTCGATAATCGGAGTGCTCGGTTTCGACTGTCGGGCAGGGAAGAAATTGGCATGATGCGATCGACGATGGGGATCATTGTAGGTGGGGGCCCGGCTCCCGGCATTAACGGCGTGATCGGTGCCGCGGCGATCGAGGCGATCAACAACGGGCTTACGGTCGTCGGCTTCTACGACGGTTTTAAGCACCTGGCCGCTGACCGTTTCAGCCCCGAGGAGCACACCACCGGATTGACCATCCGGCAGGTGGGCCGCATCCATTTCGACGGTGGTTCGCTGCTCCGCACCGCCCGGGCCAGTCTGTTGGACCAGTCCAAGCTGACCACCTCCACCGTGGTCCAACCCGATACCGCCAAGGTGGGGCGCGTCGTGGAACGGTTCCGTTCGTTGGGGATTACCCATCTTCTCACGATCGGCGGAGACGACACCGCCCTCAGCGCTCGATTCGTGGCCGACGACTCCGCGGGTCGGCTTCGCGTGGTCCACGTCCCCAAGACGATCGACAACGACCTGCCCCTTCCAGGCGACATTCCCACCTTTGGGTTCATGACCGCCAAGCATTACGGTTCGAGGATCGTGGCCGACCTGATGGAGGACTCCCGGACCACCAGCCGCTGGTATGTGGTTGTCACCATGGGACGAAACGCCGGGCACCTGGCTCTCGGCATCGGCAAGTCCGCCGCGGCGACCCTGACCCTCATCCCCGAGGAGTTTCCCAATTCCACCTCGGTCAAGGCGATCGCGGACATCCTCGAGGGCGCCATGATCAAACGGCGAACCATGGGGCGACAAGATGGCATCGCCGTACTGGCTGAGGGGATCGCGTACAAGTTGGGCGATCGCGAGGAACTGTCCAGGATTCTCGGGAAAGAAGTGCCCGTGGACGCGGCAGGTCATCCCCGCCTTTCCGAAGTGCCGCTAGCCCAGATTCTCAAGGAAGAGCTGGTCGCGCGCTTCGCGGCGCGCGATGAAAAAGTCACCATCGTCGGCCACACGCTCGGCTACGAGCTACGCTGCACCCGGCCCACCTCGTCGGACCTGAGCTACACGCGTGACCTCGGGCACGGCGGCGTCTGCCTGTTACTGGATTCGACGCGCGATCTGCCACCCGGGGTCATGGTGACGCTTCAGGCGGGCAATCTGATGGCGGTGCCCTTCGAGGACATGATCGACCCGGCCACCAACCGGACGCGGATCCGCCATGTCGACCTTGACAGCTACTCCTACAAGGTTGCCCGGGCATACATGCTTCGGTTGGAACAGGCTGACTTCGAATCACCTCCGATGCTCGCCGCCCTCGCCACGGAAGCGCAGACCACGCCTCACCGGTTCCGAGCGCAGTTTGAGCCGGCCGTTTGTGCCTGTCGGGGCGGTCCGGTCGAACGTGGATCGCGGTCTACGTTGCCCGGCGGCGCTGCCGGGGTCCCTTCGGTAATCTGCTGACAGCGCCGGACGAAGTACAGCGGCCCTCAGGCATCCGCTCGGCTGGGACCTGGGGTCCACGCAAGGGCGGAATCCGATTGAATAATGAAGTATAAATTTACCTTCGGCGCCCGTGGGAGTGCACACCGTGTGGCACACGGGCCCCAGTCTATGATGTCGTCAAGACACCCAGCATTTTGGCGAGCTTCGAAAGCTGAAACGGTTTCTCGATGCAGTAGTTGTCGGCGATCGGCAGACCTTCGGACGCGAGATTCGTGACGGTGCGGATCAGCTTCGTCGTTCGGTTTCGCGAACGCGCCTCGGTTTCAATATGGACGAGTTCGTCATCCGGCAGCTCGTCGGACG
>Ga0214473_10001419_pt1 | contig 31653 bp, 25 predicted proteins | sample RVTome_7_FD_203509 | JGI IMG/M metagenome (GOLD analysis project Ga0214473, IMG submission 203509) | Soil microbial communities from uranium-contaminated site in the Upper Colorado River Basin, Wyoming, United States - RVT98D197 | ecosystem: Environmental > Terrestrial > Soil > Contaminated >...
GTCGCCGAGATGGGGGGCAAGGACGCAATCCTCGTGGACCGTGACGTGGACCTGGACCAGGCCGTGCAGGGCGTGGTCGCCTCGGCCTACGGCTTCCAGGGCCAGAAGTGCTCCGCCTGCTCGCGCGCGATCGTGGACGAAGCGGTGTACGACGCGTTCCTGACCAAGCTCAAGGACAAGGTCGATGCCTTGCGGGTGGGGTCGCCCGAGGACCCGCAGAGCCAGATGGGCCCGGTGATCAACGAGAAGGCGATGAAGGCGATCGAGGAATACATCGCGGTGGGCCGCAAGGAAGGGCGGCTCGTGACGGGCGGCGCGCCTCTCCCGGAGTCCGGCGGCCACTTCCTGAAGCCGACGCTGATCGCCGACGTCGACTCCCGAGCGCGCATCGCCCAGGAGGAGATCTTCGGCCCGGTGCTTGCGGTCATCAAGGCCAGCGACTTCGACGACGCGTTGCGCATCGCCAACGACACCGAGTTCGGCCTGACGGGGGCGGTCTACACGCGCGACCCGCAGAAGCTCGAGCAAGCCAGGCGTGAGTTCTTCGTCGGCAATCTCTACCTCAACCGCAAGTGCACCGGCGCCCTCGTCGGCGGCCACCCCTTCGGCGGCTTCAACATGAGCGGCACCGACTCCAAGGCGGGCGGTCGCGACTACCTGCTGCTGTTCCTCCAGGCGCAGTCGATCGCCGAGAAGGTCGGTGCCTGAGGCAGGGCCGCCCGCGCCTGCTGCCGCCGCGGCTCCGGTCCTGTCGGTGGTGATGCCTGCCTTCAACGAGGAACGCAACCTCGAACGCGCCGTGCGCGCCGCCTGCGAGGCCGCCGCGCCGCTCGTGGCCGGCTACGAAGTGATCGTGGTGGACGACGGCAGCAGGGACGCCACACCCGGCTTGCTGGCACGCCTGCAGCACGAGCTGGGCCCGCGCCTGCGGGTCGTGCGCCACCCGCGGAACCTGGGCTACGGCGCGGCGCTGCGTGCCGGCTTCCAGGCCGCGCGCGGCGAGATCGTCTTCTACACCGATTCCGACAACCAGTTCGACCTGCGCGAGCTGGCGGACACGCTGCCGCTGCTGCGCGATCACGACGCCGTGCTCGGCTACCGCAGCGAGCGCCAGGATCCGCTCCTGCGCAAGCTGGTGTCGGCCGGCTTCAACGCCTTGGCCTCGCTGGCGTTTCGCATGTCGGTGCGCGACCTGAACTGCTCGTTCAAGCTGTTCCGCCGCGAACGCATCCAGGGCCTGCCGCTCGAGTCCAACGACTTCTTCGTGGACACCGAGATGGTGGCGCGGATGCACCAGGCCGGCTGGCGCTACGTGCAGCGCCCCGTCCGGCACTACCCCAGGCGTGAGGGCCGCTCGACCGTGCGCGCCAGCGACGTGCCCCGCACGTTCGTCTCGCTCGCCCGCATGTGGTGGCGCCTGCGCCGGGAGCGCACGCCCGCCATCCACCGGGCGCCCGCGCCTTGACCCTGGGCTGGAGCTGGCTGGGCTCGGCCCGGGCCGGGCGAGTGACACTGGCGGCGGCGTTGGCGGTGAGCGCGGGCTACCAGTCCGCCCGTCCGTTGACACTCGACCTCGGTTACGGCCTGCTGCCCTGGCTGCTGGCGCACGACGTCTATCCAGCCGAGGGTGACTTCCGCTGGACGCGCGCCCGCAGCCACGTCGTCGTACCCGACCCCGGGCCGGGACTCGCCGTACGCGTCGAAGCCCGCGTCGCCGGCTGGCGGCCACCCGGTGAGCCGCCGCCGCGCCTCGCCCTGAGAGCCGGCGGCGCCTCGCGGAACGCCGTTGCTGGACAGGGCGCCGAGGTCGTGTCGTTCGAGAGCACCACGACCGGCGTCTGGGCCTCGGACCTCGCGCTCACGCTGGACTCCGAGACGTTCGTGCCCGGAGCCGGCGATTCGCGGGCGCTGGGTCTGCGCCTTTATTCCGTGCGTCTCGTGCCTCTGGGGCCGACGTCGCTACGTCGGCCGCCGCTGCGCCAGGTGGTGTGCGCGGCCCTCGCCCTCGTCCTGGCATTCGGTCTGCTGCTCCGGCTCGGCCTGAGCGCTGGGCGCGCGGCTGCCGTCGCGACGCTGCTGGCGGCCGCCACCGGAGCCGGCTACGCGCTCGCGCGTGTGCATTGTGCCGTCGCGTTCCCGGTGCTGGCCGCCGCGCTGGCCTTGGCGAACCTCGCGGCCGAGTGGACCCCGGGCGGCGTCCGGACGTTCGCCCGGATCCTGGGCGAGGCCGTACGGGCACTGGGTGCGGGCGCCCGCGTCCTGCGCCATCCGGCGCTGGGAGCGCTGGTGGTGGCCTGCGCGCTGGGCGTCGGCCTGGGGTACCAGCGCGCGCTGGCGGTCGAGATTCCGGTCGGGGGCGGACGCGAGGCCCTCTACGCTTCCAACTTCACGCGCTCCGGCAAGGATGAAGACGTCGTCTTCCGGCAGGCCGCGCGGGGTGCGGAGCTCGACCTGCGCGACCTCGGGGGCGGAAGCCCGTGGCAGGTGACGGTGACGGCCGCGGCCGGCCGCGCCGTCACGCTACCGGTCGTGAGCGTCGGCGGCCGGCAGACCGTAGCGGAGCTCTCCCCCGCCTGGTCGAGCCTTGCGCTCCAGACTCCGTCGGCTCCCGTCGGTTGGCGCTCCGGGTTGCGGATCGAGTTTCCTGCCGCCGCGCACCCGGCCGGCCTGCGGATCGCGCGCGTGACGGTCGCACGCGACAAGGCGCTGCCTTCGCTGCGGGTCGTCGCCGCGATCGTGGCATCGGGACTGCTGGCGGCCGTCGCTTGCAGTGCCGCGGGCCTCGCTGCAGGGCCTTCGCTCTTCGTCGGAGGCGTGCTGCTCGCGGCCGAGGCGAGCGCGCTCGCCGCCGACCCCGTCTTGACGATCCCGTTTTCCCTGAGGTTCCTCTGGATCGTCGCGCTCGGCGCCGGCCTCGCCGCACTGCTCGCGGGCATCGCTCGCGTCGCGGCGGCGCGCGGCGCTCTCCGGCTTCCGCCCGCGGCGGCGCTGGCCGCAGCGTCCCTGGGCTTCGTGTTCTGGCTGTCTTCGCTGCTGTCTCCACTCTATCGGGGCGGGAACTTCCTCTTCCACTCGAACGTCGCCGAGGAGATCTGGCGCGGCGCGTTCCTGACCTACTACCTTCCTTATCCGGGCAGCATGCTCAGCCACCAGGCGCAATGGGGCAACGTTCTGGTGCCGCACCCGTTCCTTTATCAACTGCTCGTCGCCCCTTTGGCCGCACTGCCTCAGCCCTGGTTCCACCATACCGAGAAGGCCGTGCTGGCCTTGTTCCTTTCGGGCCTGGCGCTCACGGCCTCGCTGCTCGCCACGCGTGTGGCGGGCGCGCGGGCGGGAGGTTTCGCGGGGGTCATCGGCGGGCTGCTGTTCCCTGCGTTCCTGCTGCTCGGCCTCGGTCACCTGATGACGCTTTTCGGCTGCCTGGCGCTGAGCCTTGCGCTCAGCTTCCTGACGCTCCGCTTCGAGCGGCTGACCGAGCGCCCCTCCTGGTGGACGGCGGCGGCGCTGCTCACGCTCTGCTGGCTCTCCTACACGGCGTCGTTGATCTTCGGCGTTTTCGCGCTGGCTCTCGCCCTCCCCTTCCTCTGGCGCCGCGACCGCGCGCCCACGCGGGCGCTCGTCGGCGCCGCACTCGCCGCAGGAGGCCTGGCGTTCGTCCTCTACTACGCGAATTGGACGTGGCCTTTCTTGAAGGAGTCCGTGCCGCGTCTGCTCGCGGGTGCCGGCTCCGATGGAGGCACCGCCGTGGCCCTTGCGAACCCACTCTGGCCCCGCGTGGCGCGGATCCCGAGCAAGCTGGCGGACAGCTACGGGTCGGCGCTGATTCCGCTGGCGGGCTTGGCAGGCCTTGGGCTCCTGACGCGCGCGACCGACCGCATCTTCCTGTGGAGCTGGGCCGCCGTGCTCGTGGTCTTCTCCGGGCTCGACGTGTTCTTCAACTTCCTGCTGAAGCATCACTACGCCACGATGACGCCCGTCGCCGTGGGCGTAGGCCTGCTGCTGGATCGCTTGTGGAGCCGCGGCAGCTGGTCGCGAGGGCTGGCCGTCGCGCTACTCGCGCTCGCGCTCGCCCTGGCTTGCCGGGGGGCTCTCAACGTCGCCCTGGGGCGGATTCCCTAGCAGGCGGCTCATCCCGCGTCAGCACCACATCCCACTCGGGACCGAGCCGCCTGAACAGCCAGCGCCCCACTCCGAAGCGCTTCAGCGCTCGATAGACGCGGACGCCGTGCCGCGCGACACGCGAGAGCTCCGCGACCACCTCGTCCGCCACGTCCGCCGGCTCGAAGCGCCGCCTCCGGAAGTGACGAGCCGCGCGCCGATCCAGGTCCCAATACGAGAGCGGGCGAACGTGGGCGAAGTCCCCGCGACCGCGCCAACGCACGTAGGGAGCCTGCCAGGCGCGCGGCAGGAAGCCCACGCCCCACAGCCCGACGTGCGGCTCGGGCACGAGCGAGCACCGATTGACGGCGTTGAGGAACAGCGCGCCAGGCTGCTTGAGGACGCGAGCGCACTCGGCAAGCGCGCGATCGGGGTCGCGTATGAGCTCGAACGTGGCGGCACAGACGACGAGGTCGAACGAGGCGTCGGGAAAGGGAAGCTGCTCGGCACAGGCGCAGACGAGCGGCGGAACGGCGCTGCCGCGATCCAGGAAACGGCGCCGACTGACGTGCAGCCAGCGCATCGCGATGTCGAGGCCGACGACCTCTCCCACGCGGCCGCTCGCTTCCACGAGGAAGCCTCCAGTCCCCGAACCCAGCTCGAGCACGCGGCTCTGGCGCGAGGCGAGGCCCGCGCGCTCCAGAAGATCGAGCAGGCGGCGAGCTTTCGCGGGCGCGCGCAGCGCGCCGCGAGCGAAGCGTTCTCGCAGGACCGGCGGTGTCGAGTCGCTGAGGCTCCAGTAGTAGTCGAGCAGGTCCGCCAGGCGGCCGCGCTCGAGCGCGGCCACGATCAGGTCCGCACGCTCGTTGTCCCGCTCGACGCCCAGATACGCATCGGGGAAGACGCGCAGGTCGAGGATCCCGCGATGGCTGGAATACTCCCGCGCGCAGCGCGCGCAGCCCAAGCCGTCCGCTAGCGGTTCGAGGGCGCCGTGACACAGCGGACAGGCGAGAGCATCGCTCGCGGGCGAGAGCGAAACGCTTGCCGTTGCGGCGGTCACGCGCGGTCGCTGGTCCCGGACCCCTTGCTCGCCGCTGCCTGCCGCCGCCAGGCGCGCGCCCCGACCAGGGCCTTCGCGAGCTGCGCCGGCTGGAACACGACGCTCGGCCACAGGAAGACCTCGTTCGTGCAATGGCACTCGCGCGCGCGGATCCGCTGCCGCAGCTCGCGCGCCTGGGCCGACTCCCAGATCTCGAAGAACGCCTGCTGCCGCAGGTTCCCGAGCGGAGGATGGTTCTCGCACACGCTGACGTCGCCGTTTGCATAGACGACGCCGGTGAGGTTGCCGGCCGTGCAGGGCACGTACTGCGACTCCGTCTCCAGCGTCTTGAGCTTCGCCCATTGCAGCAAGGGCTCGACGCTGCCGCCGAAGCGGCCTCTCTCGCGGTCGCTCCACACGCCGGCCACGTGCCGGCACAGCTCGCCGTATCGCTCCAGCTCCGGGCCGCGCAGAGACGGGTTCTTGCGGTCGCCGCGGATCACCGCGAGGTTGTGATGGTCCATGGCGGGGCAGCGCTCATGCAGGTACTCCGTGACCCTCCGGATCTCGTCCAGATTCTCGTGGGTCGCGGTGCTGATCGCGTGGATGCGGAGCCGGGGGTCCTCCTGCTGCAGGACTGCAAGCCGGTCGTAGGTAGCCATCGCGTTCAAGAACGATCGAGCGTTGCCGCGGAAGCGGTCGTGGTACTCGGGCATGCCGTCGAGCGACAGTTCGCAGACGAAGAACTGGAGCCCGGCAGAGCGCGCTAGGAGCTTGCGGAGCTGGGCTTCGGTGCGGTCGGTGAAGAAGCCGCTGGTGGGCACGTAAATCTGACGAACGCCGTTCGCCTCGACGAACAGCGAGCAGATCTCGGCGAACTCGGGCCGCAGGAACGGCTCGCCTCCCGACAAGTTGAGGCTCTCGAAGCGCCCCAGCTCGGCGGAGAGCCGCTGCAGCTCCGCGAAGCCGAGGTCGTCCTTGCCGTTGAGGCTGCGCCAGTAGAAGCAGTGCTCGCAGCTGAGGTTGCAGATCGAGTTGATGAACAGGACCAGCAAAGGCGGCGCGCGGCCCTCTCGACGGCGCGCGGCGGCGTACGACAGCCGCGCGTGACGGAGGACTCGGGAGGCCAGGCTCGGAGCGTTCACGGATGGTTCATTCTAGACCCGCGGCGACGCGCCATAGCGACGCCATCGTCTTTTCGGCCGTCCGCTTCCACGACAGCCGCGAGGCGCGGGCGAGCCCAAGGCGGCCGAGGTCCTGGCGCAGGTCCGCGTCCCGCAGCGCCCGGCCCAGGGTGTCCGCCAACGCTCTCGGCGTGTTCGACGGCGCCAGCAGCGCCGCGTCTCCGGCCACCTCCGGGACGCTGCCGAGCGCCGTGCTGACCACGGGCGTGCCACAGGCCATGGCCTCGACGACCGGCATTCCGAAGCCCTCGGCCTCGGAGGCGGGAAACACGAAGACGTCTGCGGCGCTGTAGAGGGCCGGCAGGTCCGCATCCGGCACGTACCCGACGTGGGTCACGGACCCAACGAGCCCCAACTTCCCGACCCGCTCCGGGATCCCGAGACCCAGGACGTCCGGGCCCACGAGCAGCAGCTTCTGCGCGGTCGAGCTCTCTCCACGGATGCGAGCGAAAGCCTCGAGCAGCTCAGGGATGTAGTGACGCCCGCTGAGCTTGCCGACGAACAGCACGTAGCGATCGTCCGTTCCCAGGTATTTCCGGCGCACGCGCTCCAGCTCGGCCGGGGCGTCGACGCGCTTGAAATGTCGCGCCGGGGCGAGCGGGATCGCCTCGACCGCGCTCTCCCTTGCGCCGCAGCGCTCGATCACCCTACGCCTCACCCAGCCGCTGGCGGTAAAGACATGGGCCGCGTGGCGCACACTGTAGCGGTAGAGCGCCTCGTAGGCGCGGGCCCGCCACCATTCGAACGACCCCGGCGTGTTCGTGGCGGGGCCGAAGTAGCTGACCGCAGCGCGGCCCCGGTAGCCCAGCGGCAGCGTGTACGACGGGCAGAACAGCAGGTCGATCCCACGGACCCTGGGGGACAGCGCCTGCCATTCCCAGATCGGGTCGGGCAGCCGGAGCCCTCCGATCACTTGTCGATAGCGGTCGAGAGGAAAGGTAAGACGCGTCGGGTCGAGGGCCCTCGGGGTGAGCAGCACGACCTCCTCGAAGGGCAGCGCCAGCTCGCTCCACTCCCGAAGCAGGCAGTCGACGTAGCGGCCGACGCCGGTGAAGGGCCGCGTGAGCCGAACGACGTTCACGCCCAGTCGCATAGAATGGCGTCGCGCGTGCCTCGGGACGACGGGATATTGACGCGAGGGTCCACGCGGCCGCAAGCGCCGCTGGCGGTGCTCACGACCGTCGGGGCCCTGCAAGCCGTCACCATCCTCCTATACGTGGCGCGCGGCAAGCTGGCGGCCGTGCTGCTGGGTCCGGCGGGGGTCGGGATCCTGGGCGTCGTCGAGCCGCTGGTGCAGCTCGCCGCCCATCTGGCCTGCCTCGGTCTGCCGCTCGCGGCCGTGAAGTTCCTATCGCAAGCACACAGCGAGGGCGCCACGGCCTTCTCAGCGACATACTCGCGCCTGCTCAGGACGGTGCTGGGGCTCAGCCTGGCGGGCACGGCGGCAGCACTGGCACTGGTTCTGCTCCGGCCCGGCCTCGTCAGTCGAGAGCTGTCCGTGCATCGGCCGCTGCTGCTGCTGGGGCTGCTGGGCCTGCCGCTACTGCCGCTCAGGGACCTTCTGACCAACACGCTCGCCGCCGCGCGGGCCACACGCGCCTCCGCGTCCCTGGCTCTGTGGGTGGCGGTGGCCGCTACCGCGGGGGCTTTCGCAGGCGTGCTGACCCTGGGCGGCGCGTTTGGCTTCCTCACAGGGATACTGTTCGGGAGCGCCGTGGTGCTGGCGACGACGCTGGCGTCCCTGCGCCAGAGGTTGGGATTGACAGTCGGCGCGCAGACTGAGGGCGTCGCCGCCAAACTGGCCAGCCGCCGTGACATCCTGACATTCTCGCTGGTCCTCTGGGCCGCCTACTCCAGCTACCCACTGACTGATTTCGTCTCCCGTCATGTCTTGCTTGCGGGTTTCGGGGCTGCCGAGGTGGGTCTGCTGCGGGCCGGCCTCGGCCTCTCCGGCGTGCTCGCTCTCGTCCTCGGACCCTCGACAGCCCTCTACCTGGCACCTCTGCTGAACCGCCGCATAGCCCCGTACGACAAGCAGGAGACGGCTTTGCAGTTCCTGCCCAGCGTAGGGCTGGCGGTCGCCGCGCTTTCCGTCCCGTTGGTCCTTTTCCCGCAGGGGCTGATCCGTCTGCTGCTCTCGCGGGCATTCGAGAGCGTGAGCGGCGCGCTCTTCCTGTTCGTCGCCGCGCAAGGCCTTCGGGTTCTCGCGGGCGTCTTCCACGCGCTCCTGATCGGCCTCGACGACGTGAAGGTGTACGGCATCCTGGTAGCGGCTGGGCAGCTCTCGTTCGGCCTACTCTCGTGGTTGTGGGGGCCCACGCAAGGCGTCGTCGGCGTGGCCCTGGCCTTTCTGCTTTCCAACGCCGTGCTGTTGCTGCTGACCGCGGGCCGTCTCTCGGCGCGGCACGGCATCGTCATCCCGGGCAAGCTGATCGGCCTGCTTTCCTACGTCGTCTTGGGTCCGGCCGCCCTCGGCAGCTGCGTCGCCTTCGCGGACAGCCAGCAGCCGCTCGTCGTGGCGGCGCAGCTGGCGATCGCTCTGGCCTTCGTGGCGAGCCTGATCCGGCTCGCGGGTCAAGCGGAGTTGCGGAGAGCGCTCGGCATTGCGCGCAGCGCCGCATACCTCGGCGACACGCGCGAGAGGGCGTGACGCCGCTTCGCCTGAACCTGGGCTCGGGGAACGAGCCGCTGGCCGGTTTCGTGAACGTAGACCGGCGGACCGTGCCTGGCGTCCAGGTCGTCGCGGACGCGACGCGCCTGCCTTTTGGTGCGGGCCGCGCGGGGGTTGTCTGGGCGTCCTCCCTGCTAGAGCACTTCGCGGACCCGTATTGCGTTCTCGACGAGATCCACCGCGTGATGGGCACGAACGCGCAGCTCGTGGTGCGCGTGCCCGCGCTCTGGTCGTACGCCGCCCAGCTCGACCCCAGTCACTTGTTCCTGGCGGACCTCAAGCTCTGGCGGCAGATCCTCTCCGGCTACTTCGCAAGCGTGCGCGCGGATCCCGAGGGCGTGCGCTATCGGGACAGCAAGCTGCTGGCCGCGCTCTGCTACGCGGCGACGCGAGGCCTGCGCCTGCTCGAGTACGCCGAGGCCTGGCGCTTCACCTGCGGGCGCAAGCGCGCACACCCGACGCGGGCGTACGTCCCCTGGTGGTTGGAAAGGCAGTAATCAAGCGCCCGCGGGCCAACTGATCGCCACGCGCTCGAACAGCGCGGCTGACTCGAGAAGCTCGTCGGTCGGGATTGGCGGATCGCCCCCGTCGCGGACCGACCGATAGAATGCAGCGATCAGCTCGCGCAGGCCCGGGAAAGCCGGCTCAGCCCGCAGCGCGCGTTCCGCGAGGTTGAGGGCCGCGCCGGCAATCACGCCCGCTCCGAGCCGGAACGGCGCCAGGACCTTGTCCCGACGGGAGCCCTGGCGGTGCTCGAACACGCAGTAGCCGTGAAACAGATCCAGCCGCGCCGTGGCCTGCGTGCCGACCACGACGAGCTCGTTGCGCGGGGGGCGGCCGCGCACGCTCAGGGAGAGGCTCAACTGCGTGTCGGCTTGCCGCGCGCTCAGTTCCAGATCGTCGGGCGTGGACACGAGCACCTGCCAGGACAGCGCCCCGACGGGTCCCGCGAGTATCCTGAACAGGGAGAGGAAGTGGGGCGTGATGCCCAGCAGGATCTCGCGACGCTCCAGATCCGAGCCGCCTGCGCCGCCGGCCGTGCAGACGACGCCGGCGATGCGGACGATCGCCCCCAGGCGATCGCGCCGCGCCAACAGCTCCCGGAAACCCCGCTGGAACCCGAACTGGTGCACCGCACACAGCCGAACGTTGCGCTGGGCGGCAACTTCTACGAGCCGGCGCGCCGCGGCGGCGGATCGGGCCGCGGGCTTCTCAACGAGCACGTGTCGCCCGGCGGCCAGGGCCTGCTCCGAGACGGGCGCGTGGTCTCCGTCCGTGCACACGTGGACGACGTCGCTGGGGACGGCTCGCAAGCATTCGTCCAGGCTCTCGAAACAGCGCGCCCCCGCGAAACGCCGCGCCAGCTCCGCCGCGCGCTGGCGGCGCTGGTCGACGACCGCGGCCACTCGCTCACCGGCGGCCACCGCGTAGCGGGCGTGCCACTGGCCCATCAGGCCGGCCCCGACGATCGCCACCTCGAGGCGTGTGCGCTCTTTCACGGCGTGACCGTTTCGCCCCGCCGGCTCGACTCGTAGGCGGCGCGCATCAAGGCGATGCTGTGGCGGTTGTCGTGGGCCTCGCAGGGAGGCGTTCCGCCGCCTTCGAGGGCGGCGAGGAATGCACCCAGCAGGCGGCGCGTGGCGCCGGCGAACACGTTGAGCGGATCCGATGCGATCTTCTGGTAGCGCTCGCCGTGGTGAAGTCGCGCCCGCCCGCCCAGAGAGAGCTCGAGCTCCAGATACGGTCGACGCGTGCGACCCCGGAATCCGGCGCTGAACAGGGCACCGCCTCCGAGGCGGGTCTCGATGCAGCCGGCGCTGCCATCGAGGCGCAGCCTGAGGTAGCGGTGCTTTCCGCGGCAGAGGCGGTCCAGCGTGAGCTGTGCCACTCGATCGCCGGGGAAATCCAGCCGGATCAGGTTCAGCAGGTCGGGACCGTGCGGAGCGCCCGGCTTGGGCATCCGCGCGGTCACGGCCAGCGGCTCCTGGCCGAAGAAGAAGCGGCACAGATCGAGGACGTGGATGCCGAATTCCTTGCAGGTCCGCTCGGGATCCTGCCCGCGCCAGCCGGCTTCGGTCGCCGGCGTGGTGTAGAAGGTCTGCTCGGCGCTCAGGAACAGCAGCTCGCCGAACTCCGGCCGGCCGATTCGCCGCCGGGCCGCCTGATGGATGTTCATGAAGCGGTATTGGTTGTTGACGACGAGAACGCGACCCAGCTGCCGCGACAGCGCGCACAGCTCGTCGGCTTCCTCGAGCGTGGGCGTGAGCGGCTTCTCGCAGAACACGTGGCAGCCCGCTTGCAGCCCGATCCGCGCCAGCGCGTGATGCGAAGCCGGCGGCGTCAATACGGCCAGGATGTCGGGTCGGGCCTTGTCGATCATCTGCTCCGGCGAGCCGAAGACGGGGAAAGGCAACGCCCCGTCGCGAACGGCGGGGTCGACGCCGCCGACCACCTCGAGGTTCGACAGCTGCGCGTAAGCCGGCAGGTGGACCTGTCGCGCGGCCACCCCCAACCCGACCAGGCCGATCCGGAACCTCTTCACGTCCGGCCGAAGCGCAACGCGCTGCCCAGGCCGTGAGCCGCGGCCTTCGTACGCCGGCCCAGCCGCCTCAAGCCCGCATAGCGATCGCCCCAGGCCGTGCCGAGAAGGCGCAGTGGCAGCCCGCCGCGGAAGTAGTACATGTCGAGGCGGCCGAGCCAGTGCCGGTCGTCGTCGCTTGCGGCCGTGCGCAGCTCGTCCGAGCAGGCCGCGCGGTAGTGCGCCGCCGCGCAGCGACGTACGAAGGCGTCGGCGCGGCCGTAGGGATAGGCGAAGGCGGTCACCGACTGCCCGAGCCCATCCTCGAGGCGTCGCCTGGAACCCGCGATCTCCTGCTCAGCCGCGGCGGCCGAGAGGCGGTCGAGACGAGCGTGCGTGGCCCCGTGCGCGCCGATCTCGAAGCCGGCCGCCGCAAGAACCCGCAGCTCGGCGTGCGAGAGCAGCGGCAGGATGGGGATGCCGGCGGGCTGGCCGGGCCAGGCGTTGGTTCGCCCACAGTAGTCGGCCACGACGAAGAGCGTGGCGCGGAAACCCAGCGCGCGCAGCGTGGGCGCAGCGACCTCGCCCACGTTCCGGAACCCGTCGTCGAAGGTCAGCGCCAACGGCTGCGGGGGCAGCTCGCCGCGGCCGTCCCAGGCGTCCAGCACCTCCCGCAGCGCGACGCACTGGAAGCCGCGGTCGCGGAGCCTCTGCATCTGGCCGCGAAAGGCCGTGGGCGAGGTCGAGATCGCCGAGCCGCCGTCGTCCAGCGAGTGGAACGTGAGGACGGGAACGGAGCTCGCCATGAGCGCTCAGGCTCCGACGCCGAGCACCGCCTGCGCGGCTCGCGGCGACTGCTCCAGCGCCTGACTGCGCACGGCCAGAAGCGAGCGCACGAGCCTCAGGTAGCGAGCGACGTGGACCGGCCTTGACCATTCTGAGCGCACAGTCGCCTGTCCGCGGCGCCCCAGCGAATCGCGAAGAGCGAGGTCGCTGAGCAGCCGGCCGATCGCGTCGCGGCACTCCTCCAGCGTGTCGAAGCCGAGGCCGGCGCCGGACTGATCGAGCATCTCCCGCAGCGCCCCGATGCGGCGCACGATCACGGGCGTGCCGTGGCTCATGGCCTCGGCCGCGGTGAGACCGAACGTCTCATAGCAGAGGGACGGCACCAGCAGCGCCAGCGCGTTCCGATACAGCGCGTCGAGACGGGCGGAGTCGACACGGCCGAGGAAGCGCACGTGGTCGAGTCCACGCGCTGCCGCTTCCAGAGCGGGCCGAAAGGATCCGTCGCCGGCGATCAGCAGGTCCGCCCGGCGTTCGCTCTCGAAGACGCGGATCAGGTCCTGGACGCCTTTCAGCTTCTCGAGGCGGCCCGCGTAGAGGAAGAAGGGACGCTCGCCGCCGACTCCGCGAGCGGCTTCTTCGGCGGGCTGCGGGACGAAATGAGGGAGCAGCGCCAGCGGCCGCTCGATCCCGTCGGCGCGATGGCGCTCGAGCGCGAAGCGCGAGGGCATCAGCAGGCAGTCGACCTGCTCGAGCGCGCGCTGCAGCAGCCCGCTGTAGCGCCAGACCTGGGGGGCACGCCCGTAGTGCACGGTGCAAGCCAGGCAGCGCTTCTGCGTGCAGGCCTCGCGGTTGAAAGCGAACAGCACGTGGGTAGGGCACACCAGCCAGTACTCGTGGGCGGTGTAGAGCTTCAGCGCCCGCCCCAGGCGCAGCGCTCCCGGGGCGCCCATCAGCGAGACGTTGTGGTAGTGGATGACGTCGTGGTCCCGCTCGAGGATCTCGCGCAGCCGTCGCGTGTAGAGGGCCGGCCGGCCCAACTGATGGGCCAGCAGGGTCGGCAGCCGAGGATGGGCAGAGCGCAACGCATGCCGGGTGATGCCCGGGTGATCCTGAAGAGGGGCGTCCCGTCGCTCGGGCTGCAGTAGATGGTAAGCGTCCAGGGAGTGCACGACTTCGACGTGGTGGCCCTCGTCCGCCAGGGCCCGCGACAAGCGCTGAACGAAGACGGCGTCCCCTCCGAAATGATAGGGCGGGTAGAACGTCGTGACCATGCAGAAGCGCAGGGGACGCTCAAGCACGGGCCACTTCCTCGAGCAGGCTCACGGTCTGGTGTGCCGCGGTGTGCCAGGAGAACGCGCGTGCCCGTTCCAGGCCGGCGCGTTTCATCCGATCGCGCAACGAGGGATCAGTGAGCACGCGCGAAATCGCCATCCGGATGTCCTCGGGTTCCGTTGGGTCGAAGAGCAGCCCGGCACCTCCAAGCACTTCCGGCACGGAGCCGCGCCGGCTCGCCACCACCGGCAGGCCGCAAGCCATGGCTTCGATTGCGGGAAGGCCGAAGCCCTCGGCCAGCGACGGGAGGACGAGCATCGTGGCGGCATTGTAAAGGACCACGAGGTCCGGGTCCGGAACGTGGCCGGTGAACGTCACGCGGTGGTCGAAGCCGGCCTCTGCCACGGCCGCCCTCAGCTCCAGGTAGGCGCTGTGGAACACGTCCGCGTGGTCCCCGGCCAGGACCAGGTGCCAGGGCGGGCTCGAGGAGTCCAGGCCCACCAGCGCCTCGAGCAAGCGTCCCAGGTTCTTGTGCGGGCTGAAGCCGCCGACGTGGAGGATCAGCGGCCCTTCTTTGGGCAGACCGTAGCGCTGCTGCACGCGGCACAGAGCTTGCGCGTCGGCGAGCGGTCTGAATTCGGACCCGGCCGCCTCCGGAATCACGCGCACCGAAGTCTCGGGCGAGCCGAACACGCGCACGATCTCGTCCTTCGCGCTTCGCGAGACGGTCAGGATCAGGTCGGCCTGCCGCCGCGCGACAGCGGTCTTGAGACGCCAGAACAGGCGCTGGCGCCAGCCGGGGAAAACGAGATCGGGATGCCGCTCCGCGATGGCATCGTGAAAGGCGACTACGGTCGGCATCCGTCGCAACAGCGGATAGAAGGAGTAGACGGCGGGAAACAGGAATGCGTCGAAACGCTGCCGGGACGCGGCTCGAGCCAGGCGCCAGAGGTCTGCGGGCGAGCGCGCGGTCGTGGCCGAGGCCGCTCGCGTCGGCCGCTCGCGCGTCTCTACGACCAAAAGCCGCGCCCCGCGCGGCAGCTCGCACTCGTCCGCGGTACTGCGGTCGACGACCAGCGTGAACTCGTGCGGCGCGTCCGCAACCATGTGGCCGACCAGCTCGCGTGTGAAGCGCCCGAATCCCCGGCGGTTCGACCAGCAGCAGGCATCCACCCCGAAGCGCACCTCAGCCCCGCTCGGGCGCCGGCGAGGCGAGGCAGCCGACCGCCTCGCCTGCAGACCAGGCTCCCGCGAGCCAGAGCAGGTAGGGAGTGGCGGCCGGCAGCATGAACAGCCAACGCGCCCGCCGTCGCGCCAGGCGCACCAGGATGCGGCCCAGCAGGATGAAAGGCACGACCGGCGCAGCCAGCGGCAACAGCAGGCTCTTGAAGGGTCCTGCGCGCAGCCTGCGGTAGGCGCCGTAGCGGCGTCCACCGGCGTAGAGGTGCGCGGCCGCCTCTTTGAGCGCCATGTCGAGGTGGCTGTGGACCACGGCGTTCGTGACGACCTGAGGGGCGCATCCCGCCTCGCGCAGCGAGTCGCGGACCTCGTTGTCGTAGAAGGCGTGCTCCCAGACGTCACGGCAGGCCAGGAGCGGCTCGCGGGCGTAGGCAGCGTTCACGGCGAGCACGGCATCACCGTGCGTCTCCGCCAACGGCGGCATCAGCGCGCCGTATTCCATGAGGAACAGGCTGAACGCGCGGATCGAGCCGACGGGCCCGGCCGCGACGGGGCCGCCCAGATGCCTCTGCGCGTCCGCACGTGCGGCCACGAAGGCCTCCAGCCAGCCGCGGGTGACGCTGCAATGGTCCTCGAGCAGCACGATCACGCTGCCGCGGCTGCGGGCCACCCCGAGCGAGCGCAGCCGGAACACGCTGCTGCCCTGGGGGGCGAGGTAGACAGTCATCCAAGGGAAGCTCGCCGCCAGCCGATTTGCTCCGGCCGGCTCGAGAGCGCCGACGACGATCACCTCGGCGTCGCCGCGCTGCGCCTCGAGGCTTCCCAGGCAGCGTCGCAGCGACTCGTCCCCACAGAAGGAAGCGACGACGATGCTGAGCGCCGGTTCCCCGGATGTCGCTTGCGGCGCCATTGCCGCTATTCCACGCGCTCGAGGCTTCGGCCGCTTCCGAGCAGGACGCCCACCGCATCACCGCAGCCCCAGCAGACCGCGATCGACACGACCACAGGGAACGCCTTGACTAGTTCCCGCCAGCCGCGGCGCTTCACGGTCAGCGTGGCGATCAGCCTCGCCACGACCAGTGCCGGGACCAGCAAAGTGGCGGCGGCAAAACCGAGCCGCTTCCAACGGGGCCAGGCCCGGCTGCGCAGCGCCGCGAAGGCGCGCGAGCAGTGGTAGCGCTGGGACAGCAGGTGTCCGTAGCTCGGGCGCTTCTCGCAGCTCACTTCGAGGGCAGGGTCGTTGAAGAAGGGTACGCCTGCGGCACGGATGCGGGCGTGCAGAACCGCGTCCCACACGTCTCGGGTCGCCTCAGGGCTCAGCCGGGAGAGCAGCGCTCGTTCGTATGCGCAGTTGTTTCCAGCCAGGGCCGGCACCAGGCCGCGAGCGATCGGCGGCATGAAAAGGGCGTACTCGCAGAGATAGAACGCCCGTGCGCACAGGCCTTGCGCGCCAGCGTCCTCGATTGGACCGCCCACGACCTGCCGGCCGTCCCGCTGCGCTTCCACGAGTGCGGCGAGCCACGTCGGGCCCACGCGGAAGTGCTCCCCCAGCACGGCGACCATCATTCCTCGCGCTTCGGCGATTCCGGTCGCGCGCAGCGACGGGAGAGAAGCGTGCCCTTCCGCGGCAACCACACGGACCTCGGGAAACCGGCGGCGGACCTCGGAGCGGAGAGCGGCTCCGGAGCGATCGACCAGCAGGATCTCGATGCGTGTTTCAGCGAGCTGACGCACGAGCGCCTGCAGACGATCGGGCAGCGCAGGGTCGCCGCTCGTGGAAGCGACCACGACGGAGACGAGGGGCTCGCCGGGCACGCTAGGCCGCAGCGCGCCGCGCGCAGACGAACCACGCGCCGCAGCGATACGAGAGCTTCCCCCCGCGCCCCTGAGCGTCCTCGCACGACTGGAGATATTCGCGCCGCAGCGCGTCGACGAGGCCGGGGCTCGCGGCCGCCAGGCGCGTACGCGCGGAGGTCGAGAACGTTGCCTGCAGCTCCCAGAACTCCTCCCGCGTCATGATGGCCGCGTAGCTGCCCGCCCACGAGCTGGTCACGTTCGCGAAGCCGGCGGCGCGCACGAGGCGCGCCAGTGAGAGCTTCGCTGCGGGCACGGCGGGCGCGTCGGGGAGTGCTGGAAGCCGCCGGGCGAGAAAGGCCTCGAGAGAGCCCGGAGCGTCCAGGTCGCCGGCGCCCCTGCGGCGGACGGCGGCGCAGAGCCTGCGGACTCGCCGCAGGAATCCGCTGAGAGAGAGCAGGGGCGGCGCCGCGCCGACGCCGATCGCGAGCCTGCCGCCTGGGCGCAGCACGCGGTACATCTCTCGAAGTGCGCGCGACGGATCCGGGAAATGGGGCAGCGCGAACAACGAGAGCGCGACGTCGAAAGCGGCGTCCGGCAGCTCGAGCACGCCCGCGTCCATGCGCCGGAACTCCACGTTCGAGAGTGCAGCGGCCGCGGCCTGTGCGCGGGCTTCGGTGAGCATGCCCTCGGCAACGTCGATGCCGAGCACGCGGCCGCCAGGCGCGAGCCGCCGCCCGGCTTCCACCGCGACGATCCCCGTCCCCGTGCCCACATCGAGAACCTGCGCCCGCGGCGCGAGTTCCGCCAGGGTCAAGAGCTGCGCCGCCAGCGGCGCCGTGAACCGGCGGCTGAGGCGCGCGAAAGACGCCGCCACCGGCCCGTACGCAGCCGGATCGCTCGAGACGGGCGGCGCCGTAAGCGGCGGAGTCGGGCTCACGGGTTCGGCGAGGCCGGACCCGGCGCTCCCGGCTTCCTGAAGCGAGCGCTGCTGCGCTCGCTCAAATGAAGCGCCACGCCGAGCACGAGCCCGATGCCGCTGTAGACGTAGTAGAACACGTGCATGGGCAGGGCCAGGCACAAGAACCTGGGGCCCCGCTCGCGCAGGAAGAAAGCGTAGAGGCGTCGGTTGAGCAGGAGGATCGCCGCCAGGCACGCGAGCGCGAGCCACGACAGTCGCGGCCAGCGCCACAGGCCGAGCGCGGCGGTCACGAGCAGAGCGTAGGCGAGCAGGCAGCTGAGCCGCTGTGAGGCGTGCAGGTTGAGGTCGTTCGGGGCCCGGCGCTGCTCGAGCAGGAGGCGCGTCCAGGGCACCGCGCGCGCCCACAGGTCGGACTGGAGCAGGCTCCAGAGCGTCCAGCGCTTGAGGTGTGTGACCTGGATGTCCTTGCGCAGCACGATGCGGCGGCCGGCCCGGCGCAGACGCACGCCCAGCTCGATGTCTTCGATGCTGGGCCGCCCGTAGCGCGCTGCGAAGCCTCCGCTGCCCAGGAAAACATCCCGCCGGATGGCGCCGCAGCCGGACCAGAACGTGGACGCTTCGTCACGCCCCTGCTGGTGGATGAAATGGTGCAACAGGTTCTTGTACTGGGAGAGAAAGCTCGGCGCCGCCGGCCGCGCGTCGTACGAGCCGAACAGGGCGTCGACGGCGGGATCGTCCACGAAGACCTGGACGGCGCGCGCGAGCGTCTCCGGATGGACCCGAACGTCGGCGTCCACGAAGAGGAAGTAGCGGCCCCGTGCCTGCTCGGCACCACGGTTCCGTGCGCCGCCAGGGCCGCAGCGCTCGGGCAGCCGCAGCAGCCGCACGCCCATCTCCTCGGCGACCCGCGCGGTGTCGTCCGTCGAGGCATCGTCTACTACGATCACCTCGTAATCCTCGAGCGTGGAAGAGCGCAGACCGGTCAGACAGCCACGCAGATGCGCTGCGTCGTTGCGCACGGGAACGATCACGGAAACGAGTGGAGCTGCCGTCATGGGCGTGGAACCCCGCGCGTCGCGCGCCGGCCGGCGATCCCGTTGTAGAGCGCGGCACCACAGAAGAACACGACCAGGCCGGTCACGAAGCCGTACGCCAGCCCGATCAAGCTCCCGGCGAAGCTCACGCGGTATCCCACGAAGAACTGCCCCAACAGCGAAAGATGCGGCCCCACGGGATGGCCGCCCTTCAGGACCAGCCAGTTCGTGGCCAGGAACAGCCCCAGGCCCGCGACCAGGCCCGCGACCACGCCGGACGCCAGAGCGTTGATCCGGCGCACCCTCACGTGGATCAGGCGCTCGACAGCTTCGCGGTCGTCTCGCATACGGTGCCGCTATTCGAGCAGCCGCCCCAGCATCCGGAGGTCGAGCTGGCGGCGGACCAGCGCCAGGAAGAGGAAGCTCGCCATGGTACGCGAGCCGGCAAACGCCCAGCCGCCCGCGAAACCCAGGGCCGCACCGTAGGCAAGCCCGACGAGACTGCCCGCGGCCGTGATGCTGTAGCCTGGGAAGTACTCGGCCAACAGAGCGAGCGTCGGCCCCACCACCGTTCCGCCCTTCAGGACCAGGATCAGAGTGGCCAGGAAGAGCAGAGCGCCGCACACGACGCCGGCCGACAGGCCCATGGCCACCGGGTCGAACGTCTCCAGCAGCTCCGCCACTGCGCCCGAGGCGATCTCCTCGCGGGCAGCCCGCGCTGCCTGCCGCTCGCGCACCTCCTCCAGGTACTCCTGGTCCGTGTTGATCTCCCAAAGGTCGTGCTTCTCGTCGAAGAGCGCGTTGCGAACGGCCGACAGCGCCGTCAGCATCGAGTGATCCTGGTTGTTGTAACGATGCAGCCCGTTGCGGCCTATCGTCTGGCAGTTCGTGAAGCCGTCCATGAAGCGCCGCACCACGGCCAGCTGCTCGGCGTAGGCGGCGTCGTACACCGGATAGGCATTCGGGACGCGGAACACGCAGCCGTCATTCACGTCCTGCGCCGCGGCCAGGCCGATCTGCACCAGCTCACGCTTGGCCAGCTCGATCAGCTCTACGTCGGGCGAGGCCCAGAGGGCGTCCCGTTCGTTGCAGAAGTACTCGAAGCCCAGGCTCGTCTGGCCCATGTCGGGGACCATGTCCGGGCTCCAGTTCTTGAAGTTCTGGATCCGCGCCACCCGGACGGCGGGATCGTGGACGTAGATCCAGTTGTCGGGAAACAGCGCGCGCTGGTTCACGATCAGGCATACCGTCAACAGGTCCCGATAGCGCAGGCCGTGGGCAGCCTCCAGCACGTCGGGCGGCGCCGGAGGGTCGAGGCGCTTGATGAACTCCGTGACCGGCACGCTCGAGACGACGTCGGTCGCCTCCAGGACCTCACGGCAGTCATTGCGCTGAACCTCCACGCCAAGCACCCGGCCAGGGGCCCACCTGATGCGCGTGACTTCGCTTTCGAGCCGGAGCGACCCCCCCGAAGCCTCGATCTGGCTCGCCACCGCCCGCCACATCATCCCAGGTCCCAGCCGCGGATAGTGGAACTCCTCGATCAGGGTCGTGATGGGCTCGCTCGGTCGCGTGAGGAAGTTCATGAGGATCGACCTCAGCGAGAGGTTCTTGATGCGCTGCGCCGCCCACTCCGCCCGCAGCTCCGAGCAGGGGATCCCCCACACCTTCTCCGTGTAGGTCCTGAAGAACGTCTCGAAGAGCCGCTGCCCGAAGCGGTTGGTCACCCACTGCTCGAAGCTGTCCTCCCGCGGGTAGGGTAGGAGCTGCCAGCGCAGGTAGCTGAGAACGATGAGCGCCGCCTCGCCGATGCCGAGCCGGGCCAACGTCTCGAGCGGCCTGAGCGGATAGTGGAAGAAGCGGCCGCGGTAGTAGATGCGCGACAGGCGAGGGCGCCGGAGGAAGTCGCCGGGCAGGATCTGCTCCCAGAGCTTCTGGATTTCGCTGCACTTGGTGAAGAAGCGGTGGCCTCCCATGTCGAAGTGGAAGCCCTTGTAGTTCTCCGTCCGCGCGATGCCGCCGACCAGCTTGCCGCGTTCGAGGACGATAGGCCGCACGCCGCATCGGGTCAGCTCCAGGCCGGCCGTGAGCCCGGCCGGCCCAGCGCCGAGGATCACGAACGAGCGCTCGGCCACTTCCTGCACCAGGACGGGCGCCTGGACGAATCCCGGTGAGCGGGCATGAAGACGCGCTCCTGATCCAATACGCGCAGGCTACGCTCCCGCCCCGATCGGTGTCAAGAGACCGCCTGCGTTGACTGCGTTGACAGAAGACCGTCTCAGATGACTCGCTGGCTCGACAAGGAGACTTCGCCGATAATGGCGACCGCCTCCAGCCCTCATGCCCTCCACGGAGCCTCGTGCCCGAGTGATGTCGACTGCGGGCAGGCGGTCGGCTTACGCCTTGTCCGCCGGGATCGTGATACTCGCGGCGGGCCTGCGCTTCTACCGCCTCGACAGCCAGCTCTGGCTCGACGAGATCGACGCGCTCACAGAGAGCATGCAGCGGCCTGTCGCAGCGATCCTCGGCCAGTGGCGGCCGGGCGCGGCGAGTCACGTGTTCTACGACCTCCTCGGCCATGCCTGCCTGCGCTGGCTCGGGGAGGGCGCCCTCGCGGCGCGCCTGCCGGCGGCCCTGTTCGGTGTCGCGGGCGTCGCGGCGCTGGTCTTCCTCGCCCGCCACGTGTTCGGCCGGCGCGTGGCGCTCACCTCCGGCTTGCTGCTGGCGCTCTCGTACCACCACGTGTTTCATTCGCAGAACGCCCGCGGCTACACCGCGCTGATTCTCTTCTCGATCCTGGCGTCGCACGTTCTGCTCCGCTCTAGGGGCCGCGCCAGCCTGCAACCGCTCGAGTCCGCCGGCTACGCCGTGACCTGCGCGCTCGGGGCCTACTCGGTCCTGTTCGGCGCGTTCGTGCCGGCAGGCCACGCGGCTGTCGTCGCGGCCGATCACGTTCTCGCACGGTTGCGGGCCCGCGCCGCGGCGGTGGCCGGCCGGCCCTTCGTCGCGTCGGTGGCAACCGGGATGCTGCTGGGCACGCTCCTGTATGCGCCGTTTGCAGGTCAGGTGCTACGGTTCACGGTGGACCAGAGCCAGCTCGCGACGCAGGCCGGCGGCCCCGAGCCGAGTGTCGGCTATCGGCTGGGCGTGTTGCGCGATGCGCTTCACGGTCTGGGCCGGGCCTTCGGCGGAAGGGCAGGCCTGACCGTGGCCGGCCTCGTCGCGCTCGTCGGCGTGGGGCTGTGGGCGCGGCGCGACGCGTTCAGCCTCGCCGTCCTGGCGGCGCCGCTCGGCCTCCAGCTCGTCGGCCTGCTGGCCGCAGGCGTGCCGCTGAGCCCGCGCTACTTCGCCATGGCCCTGCCGGTCCTCGTGCTCGCGACGGGCCTGGGCGTATCGACGCTCAGCGCGGCCCTCGCCGGGTGCTGGCCGAGGCCGCGCACGCGACGATCAATCGAAGCCGCCGTCACGGGCGCCGTGCTGCTGGCGTCGGCACTGCCGCTGCTCGCCTATTACCGCGTACCCAAACAGGACTTCCGCGGTGCGATCGCGCGGGTGGGACGGCTGGCACGCGAGGGCGACCTGAAAGTGGCGGTGCACTACGCCGGCCACGTGATCCGCGGCTACTATGGGGCGGACTTCCAGGACGTGCGCACTCTGGCGGAGCTCGAAGCGCTCGAAAGCTCGGGGCGGCACATCCTGCTGGTGACGACGCTCGAGCGCTTTCTCGCGGTACAGGCCCCGGACCTCTACCGGCACATCCAGGCGTCGTACGGCCGGGTCGCGGTGCTGCCGTCCACCATCGACGGAGCCGAGATGAACGTCTACGAACGCGAGGGGCGACCATGATGGCGGCGGCCAAGCCCCACGCGCGTTGGCTCCCACCTCTCGCCCTTGCCCTGCTCACCGGCCTCGCATACGTCAACGCGGCGCCCAAGGCACTTGTCCACGACGACAACACGGCGCTCGCGCAGAACCCGCGCTTCGGCGGCGTCAGCAGGATCCCGCAGCTCTTCCGGGAATCGGTCTGGGAGGGCGTCGCGGGCAACCGCCGGCTGTATCGGCCGCTCGCCATGGCGACGCTGTCGGCAGACCGAACGATCTATCGCGGCGACCCGCGCGGCTACCACGTGACGAGCATCGTGCTTCACGTGGCGACGACGCTGGTCTTGTTCGGTTTGCTCTCGGCGCTGGGCGCTGGGAGGCTCGGCGCTTTTCTGGCGGCTCTGATCTTTGGCGTTCATCCCATCCACACGGAGGCCGTCGACGTCGCCTTCAATCGTTCCGAGGTCCTCGCCACTCTCGGCAGCGTCGGCGCGCTGTGGTGGCTCTGGCATTGGCTGGAGCGCGCAAGGCTCGCGGCCTGGGGGGGCGTGGCCGTCCTCTATTTCCTGGCGCTGCTCTGCCGCGAGAGCGCGGCGACACTGCCGCTGCTGGCGGCCCTGTGTGTCGTGCTCCTTCGCCCAGCCGCCAGCCTACGAGAGTCGTTCGGAAAGCTCACGCCCCTGCTCGTGCTCGCCATTCCCCTCGGCCTCTACCTCGCGGCGCGCGGCTGGGTGCTTGGGGAGGCGGGCGGTGGCGTCGCGCAATCGCTCTGGGCCCAGGGGATCGGAGGATCCCACGCGCCCGGACAGCGCCTGGCGCTCGTGGCCGCAACGCTGCGCGACTACTGGCGCATGCTGGTGTGGCCCTGGCCGCTGCGAGCTTCATACGAGGACTACGAACTCCACGGAGTGGGGTTCGCGCTGGCGCTGCACGCCGCGCTGATCGGCGCGGCTCTCGCCACGCGCCGCCGCTTTCCAGCGCTGACCCTGGGGATCGCCTTCTTCTACGTCGCGCTCTTGCCCTCCACCAGGCTGTTCGCAGACCCGGCCCTGCTGGCGGAGCGCTTCGTGTATCTGCCCTCGGCGGGCATGGCGATCCCCCTGGCCTTCGGCTTCGCAGCACTCGCCGGGCGGCATGGTCCGCGCACGGCAGCGGCCGTTGGACTGTCGCTCGTCGCCTTGCTGGCACCGCTGACCCTACAGCGCAACCAGGCGTGGCGCAGCAGGCAGGCTCTGTGGGAGGCCGAGGCGCGCGCCTCGCAGAACGACTGGAGGGTGCTGCTCAACCTGTCCCAGGTCCGTATCGCCCAAGGCCGCTTCGCGGAGGCGCTGGCGCTGTGCGACCGCGGCCTCACCGTGGCGCCCTCAAAGACCGGCTTTCACACCAACCGGGGAGCCGCGCTGATCTCGCTCGGCCGCTTCGCCGAGGCGGAAGCGTCCTTCACTCGCGCGGTCGCGGATGGAGGCGATCCCAGCGCTCGCGCCAACCTGGCGCGACTCTACGCCGCCAGCGGGCGCCTGTCTCTCGCCGAGAAGTCCTATCGGGAGGCGATGGCGAGCGAGCCGAACGAGGCCGTGCGGCGCGCTCTCGAAGGGGAGCTGCTGCTCCAGTGTCGCTCGGACCTGGTCGGAGCGCGGGCGGCCTACCAGGCGGCCTTGTCTCTCTCGCCAGGGTTGCCCGCCGCGCGCCAGGGGCTGAAGCTCGTGGAGAGCCGCGAACGGAGCACCCCTCCGCCGACGCCGCCGGTCAAGCCGTGATCAGGGCCTGCGCTCCTCCAGGCCGCGTAGGGCGCTCCAGCCTCGACTCCAAACAGAAGTGTTGATAGCCTCTCTCCTTCCAGGGAGGCATTCATGAACCGGCGTTGGTTCCTCGCCCGCACGGGACTGGTGCTCGGCGCCGGAGCCTTCTCGACGCCGCCTCGGCTCGCCGGCGCGGAGTCAGCGTCCGACGATCTCGGGGATTGGGTGGCGGTTCGCGACCAGTTCGACTTCGCCCGGGACTGGATCAACATGGCCTGCCTGCTCTTCGCGTCGCATCCGAAGCCGGTCCGCGAGGCCATCGAGAGACATCGGCGCGCCTTCGACGCGAACCCGATCCTCTACGTCGAGGAGCGTTTTCTCGACGGCGACAAGGCGGTTCTGCAGGCGGCGGCCGAGTACATGGGAGTCGATCCCCTCGATATCGCTCTCACCGACAGCACGACCATGGGTGCCGGCATCCTCTACGCCGGCCTCGCGATCCGTCCCGACCAGGAGATCCTGGCCACCACCCACGAGCACTTCTCATCGGACCTGTCGCTTCGCTACAAGGCCCGCGTGTCCGGGGCAGCCTACCGCCGCATCACGCTCTACGACGACTCCGCCAGAGCGACGAAGGAAGGGCTCGTCCAAGCTCTGGCGAAAGCCATCCGGCCCGAGACTCGAATCGTCGCCGTCACCTACGTCCACTCGTGCTCGGGTGTGAAGCTCCCTATTCGCGAGATGGCAGAGGCGCTAGCCCGCGCGAACGCGGGCCGGAAGCAGGAGGACCGCGCGATCCTCTGTGTCGACGGCGTCCATGGCTTCGGGGTCGAGAACGTCACGATGAGCGATCTCGGCTGCGATTTCTTCTTCGCGGGAACCCACAAGTGGATCTTCGGGCCTCGAGGTACCGGGCTCGTGTGGGGGAAGCACGAGGCCTGGAACATCCTGGCACCGACCATCCCTCCGTTCGAAATCGAGACCGTCCGTGGCTGGCTGTCGGGAAAAACCGTCGAGCCCGTCCGCAAGGCCTCGGCGATTTCGCCCGGCGGCTACCAGCCGTACGAGCACCGCTGGTCCGTGGGCGAGGCCTTTGGGTTCCACATGGCCATCGGCAAGGCCCGCGTCGAACGGAGAATCCACTCCTTCGCCACTCACGTGAAAGAGGGCCTTGCCCGGATGCCCCACGTGACGCTCCACACCCCGATGTCGGAGGAGCTTTCGTCGGGAATCGTGTGCTTCGAAGTGGACGGCCTGAAACCCGGGGAGGTGGTCGCGGCTCTGAAAGAGAAGCGGATCCTCGCGAGCACCACACCGTACCCGGTGAGCTACGCGCGCCTCACGCCGGGACTCCTGAACTCGGAGCAGGAGGTCGCCGCGACCCTCCGCGCCATGGCCGAGCTCAAGCGCGCATAGATCCCGCCGGCGCCAAGGAACTCCTTCGTAGCCGCCGAGTCGCGCGCCGGGAGTGAGCGCCATCTCAGCGCGCCACTGGGGCGCGCGCCTTCAACTCTTCGGATTGACGCGCGCCCGCCAAGCCGGGACGGCGGTCAAGCGCTATCTGCTACGACACCACGTTGACGAGATCGCCGTATCCCGCGAGCGCATCGTCGTTGGCCAGCAGGATGAGAGGTTCCGATTGGCTCTGCGCGACGAGCATGCGGTCGAAGGGGTCCTTGTGAATCGGCGGTAGGGCGACGAGCCGCTCGGCGTGCGCGCCGGTTACGGGAAGCTCTACGAAACCCATCTCCGCAAGCGCGCGCCGCACTTCTCCGAGCTCGAGATTGAAGCCGGAGCGCCTCAACCCGAGCTTGATCGCGATCTCCCAGAGGCTGGCCGCGCTGTAGTGCACTTCGTTCCGCGGGTTCTCGAGCAGCCGGCGAGCCTGCTTCGGGAGGCGCCGGCTCCGGGCGACCGCCCAGAGCAGGAGGTGGGTGTCGACCAGCAGTCGCATCAACCCTTCTCGAAGGCCCTAAGTACTCTCTCCGGCAGCGGTCGATTGAAGTCGTCCGGAATCCTGAACCGGCCGTCGAGCAAACCCAGCGGCCGCCTGCGGGTTTTCTTCTCCAATCGCGTCAGACGTGCGACGGGCCGGCCGGCTCGGGCGATGACCACGTCCTCGCCCGACGCCGCCTCCTCGACCAGTTGAGACAGCCGGGTCTTGGCCTCATAGATGTTCACTTTCTTCACGAGGCATCTCCTCCAGGTTAGTCTAGTTGGTCAGACCGGATGGAGCAAGCGCCCTGTGCGGGCCTTCCCGTCGTCAATTGCCCGCAACGTGGATAGAGGCGCCGCGATCGCGAAGTGGGAGGAGACGTCGAGCTCGCTCGCCCCGACGGCCGCGAGACCGCTGACGCAGGAAGGGTGGTGCGTATCAGTCGGACGTTCGCGTCGGGCAGAGACTTACGATGTCACGGACCGGCTCACCAGATCCGCGTCGTAAGACTTAGAATATCGCGACAGTAGTGCTCAATCAGACCCTCTCCCACTACCGGATCACCGCCAAGCTCGGCGCGGGCGGGATGGGCGAGGTCTGGCGCGCCACCGACACACGCCTGGGACGCGAGGTCGCGCTCAAGCTCCTGCCCGAGGCCTTCAGCAAGGACCCCGAGCGTCTCGCGCGCTTCGAGCGCGAAGCCAAGCTGCTGGCCTCGCTCTCGCACCCCAGCATCGCCTCGATCTACGGCCTCGAGGAGATCGACGGCCAGCGCATCCTGGTCCTGGAGCTGGCGCTGGGTGAGACCCTGGCCGAGCGGCTCGAGCGCGGCGCGATCCCGGTCGAGGAAGCCCTCCCAATCGCGCGCCAGATCGCGGACGCGCTCGAAGAAGCCCACGAGAAGGGCATCGTCCATCGCGACCTGAAGCCGGCCAACGTCAAGTTCTCGAACGAAGGCAAGGTCAAGGTCCTCGACTTCGGTCTGGCGAAGGCATACGCCGGTGAGGCGGCGAGCGGCTCGTCGGCGGATCTGTCGCAGTCGCCGACGCTGGCGCACTCGGGGACGCAGGCGGGCGTGATCCTGGGAACCGCCGCCTACATGTCACCTGAGCAGGCGCGGGGCAAGCTCGTCGACAAGCGCACCGACATCTGGGCGTTCGGCGTCGTGCTGTTCGAGATGCTGGCAGGCAGGCGCCTGTTCACCGGCGAGACGGTGTCGGACGTGCTGGCCGCGGTGCTGACGCGGCAGCCGGCGTGGGAAGCGCTGCCGGCGACGACGCCGTCGTCGGTCCGGCGCCTGCTGCGCCATTGCCTGGAGCGCAACCCGAAGAACCGACTGCACGACATCGCCGACGCGCGGGTCGAGCTGGACGAAGCGCTGGCCGGCGCACCGGAGGACGCCATGGCTGCCGTGGCCCCACGCGCCGCGCCGCGCTGGCGGCGCGCGCTGCCGTGGGTCGCATTGGCCGGAGCGCTGTCGTTGACGCAGGCGCTCACGCTCTGGGCGCCGTGGCGGCCGGCCCCACAGCCAGCGAAGCCGGTCCGCCTGAGCGTCGAGCTGGGAGCGGACGTATCGCTTGCGACGGCGGGTCTCGGGGTGGGGACGGCCGCGATCCTCTCGCCGGACGACAGCGTGCTCGCCTTCGTAGCGCAAGAGGCCGCAGGTGAGAGAACGCTGCTCTACGTGCGACAGCTCGAGCAGTTGCAGGCCTTCCCGCTGTCAGGTACGGAAAACGCTCGCAACCCGTTCTTCTCGCCCGACGGGCAGTGGATTGCGTTCTTCGCCGACGGCAAGCTCAAGAGGGTCGCCGTCACCGGCGGCGCCGCCGTCACGCTGTGCGATGCGCCGGAAGACCGTGGTGGGACCTGGAGTGAGGACGGAATGATCGTCTTCGCGCCTCAGGGCCGGGCGGGGTTGTCGCGGGTGTCCTCTGCCGGAGGAACGCCGGAAGTCGTGACGACCCTCGATCCGGCCGCCGAAGTTGAGATCACTCACCGGTGGCCGCAGGCGCTGCCCGGTGGCAAGGCGGTGCTCTACACGGCCAACAGCCACGTGGACGGCTTCGAGGATGCGAGCATCGTCGTGCAGCCGCTGCCCAGCGGCCCGCGAAGGGTCTTGCAGCGCGGCGGATACCATGGCCGCCATCTTCGGAGCGGCCACCTGGTCTACATGCACGAAGGAACGCTGTTCGCCGCGCCCTTCGATCCAGGTCGTCTCGAGCTGACCGGCCAGCCCGTGCCCGCGCTGGAGGGGGTCGCCACCGCTCCGGGGTTCGCGGGGGCACAGTTCGCTCTTTCGGACCGAGGGACGCTGGTGTTCTTGCCGGGCCGAAGCACCGAGGCGGCCATTCAGATTCACTGGATGGACCGGGAAGGCAAGACGCAGCCGTTGCGAGCACTTCCAGGCCGCTACAGGAGCATCCGTTTCTCTCCAGACGGCCAGACGCTCGCCATGGACATCCAGGAGGGCAGACAGCGCGACGTGTGGGTCTACGAGTGGGAGCGCGACACGCTGTCCCGCCTGACCTTCGATCCCACCAACGACCAGTCGCCGGTGTGGACGCCGGATGGCCGTCGCATCGCCTTCGGTTCCGACCGAGCGGACAGGGCGAGGTGGAATCTCTACTGGCAGCGGGCGGATGGCACGGGCGACGCGGAGCGGCTGACAGAAAGCAAGAACCCGCAGTCCCCCACGTCGTGGCATCCGACGGGGAGATTTCTCGCCTACCGCGAACAGCATCCGCAGACGTCCTACGACATCATGATCTTGCCGATGGAGGGCGACGAAACCTCGGGATGGAAGCCGGGGAAACCCGCGGTGTTTTTGAACAGTCCTTCCATCGAAGCCGATCCGGCCTTTGCCCCCGATGGGCGGTGGCTGGCGTACCACTCCAACGAAACGGGAAGGTCCGAGGTGTACGTGCGGCCCTTCCCGGGTCCGGGCGGCAAGTGGCAGATCTCGACCGGGGGCGGCCGGTACGCCGCGTGGTCTCGAACCGGCAAGGAGCTCTTCTACCAGGTCGACGACGGAAGCATCTGGGTAGCCACGTACATCGTGGAGGGAGACTCGTTCCGCGCGGAGAAGCCCCGGGCGTGGTCCCCGGAGCGTGTCCTGCCCCTGGCGGCAGTTATCCGGGCCTTCGATCTGCACCCGGACGGCCAGCGTCTTGCGGTGCTGAAGGCCGCGGAGGAGCAGACCGCGGCCAGACGAGACCACTTAGTCGTCATCCAGAACTTCTTCGACGAGCTGCGCCGGGTCGCGCCGGTGGCGAGGCGCTGATCGCTCGGCCGTATGAGGATGCAACCCCTCTTACTGGGCCCCATTCATCCTGCACGGGGACCAGAACCAGGCCCATCTCGAGGAGCGGACCGAGATCGAAGCAGGCCAGCGGTGGCAACGAGGCTCCCGGCGGCCGGGAGCAGTGCTACCCTGAGTCGTTGGGGGGCCGCTGCTAGAATCTGCGGCCCGCGGGATGGGCACGTCAGCCTCGCGTCGGGAGATTCAGTGGTGATCGTCGGGAGGCCGGACGACACTCACACGCTCCAGATCCGTGGGGACCTCGAGCGCTCCTACGCCGACGTCTACACGCCGGAGGCCATGGCGGCGCTCGCCGCGCTGGCTCCACTGAACGAGCCGCGAAGGGCACTGATGTCGGCCCGCATCCAGCGCCGGAGGTCACGCGCTCGCGACCGGCGGCGTCTCGGGTTCCTCGATCCCGGGATCACGATTGCGGGAACCGACATCACCGTCCAGGACGCCCGCGCTGGGAAGTTCATCGGCGGCGAGATCCCGGCCGACCTCCGGCGGCAGTGGATCCAGGGCACGGGCCCCGCGACGAAGCCGAACCAGCCGGCCTCGCGATCGCGCAACGATCGCGAGCAAGGAGGAACGCCCGGATTCACTCCGGGCGTTCCGGTCGACAAGGGCATCCGCAACGTGGCCTATGCCCTGCTCTCCGGCGCGGACGGCTGGATGTTCGACGGCGAGGACGCGCTCGGTCAGGTGTCCACGATGTCGCTCGACAACCAACGCAACCTCAAGCTCGCCATCGCTCGGGATCCCCTCTTCATGCAGGTTGCGGAGCAGGTGGCCGCCGAGATGAACGGGTGGGCACGGGGATTCTTCGGACGCGAGATCATCGCCGATTGGAGCGAGCAACTCGAGTTCACGACCACGGTCTTCCGCGCGCGGGGGCTTCACCTCGACGATCGGCACGTGCGCATGGCGGACGGAACGGGGCTCTCCGCGTCGATCGTCGACATGGTGCTCTTCGTCGTCAACAACCATGCGCGGCTGAGGCAATCCGGCGCCTCGATCGTGCTTTACCTGCCGAAGATCCAGACCGCCGAGGAAGCAGCGCTCTGGAACCGCATGCTGTCGGCGCTGGAGCAGCATCTGTCGCTCGCCGTCGGCACGATCAAGACCTACGTGCTCGTCGAGCAGCTCGAGGCCTGCTTCCAGTTGATGGAGATCCGCGCGGCTCTCGGGCGGCATTTCGTCGGCTACAACACCGGCCGCTGGGACTACATCAACAGTGTCGCGGACGCGATGGCTTGGGATCCGGAGTTCGTCAATCCCAACATCGACGCCATCGTGATGACCTACGGATACATGCGGAACTACGAAGACCGCGTCCGGCGCGCTGTCAACACCCCCGACCAGGAGGGCCATTGCGCGCTGTGGCAGGGCGGCATGGAGCCCAACATCCCCGTGGGCTCGGAGCGCGGCGTCGCGAGCGGGATGAAGAAGGCGGTTGCCGGGGCTGAGCGCGAGCAGCGCGAAGGCGCCTCCGGCAAGTGGGTCGCCCATTGGAAAATGGTGCACATCGTCAGGCCGGTCTGGGAGAAGGTGGGGGAGGACAACCAGCTCGGCAGGGGGTTCCCCGCGCTCACCTACACCGCGGCCGATGCAGACGGCCTCGTCCTGCTCGAGCCGGCGCCACGCAGCGTCCGGGGCGCTCGCGATCTGCTGAGCGTCGCTCTGCAGTACGGCAACGCCTTCGGCCAGGGGTTCCAGGCCGCGGCCCTCAAGCCCGCCGACTTCTTCGGCAACGACGACGTGCTGTACCTCATGGAGGACATGGCAACCGGAGAGATCCGCCTGAGCATCCTCTGGGAGTGGCTGCACAAGGCCGCAGCGCTCTCCGAAGCCGACGATGCGAGCGGTATCGCGCAGGGTGACACCTTCAGCGCCGACCTGTTCAGGCGCCTGTTGGGGGAGGAGTACGCCAAGCTCCTGGTGGCGAGCAACCGGGACGTCCACGACGACTCCAAGACGACGACGCTGCCCATCGCTCGCGAGACCGTGCAGACGTACGTCGCCGCTGCCGTCAAGCCGCCCTGGTACATCGATCTGCTCAACGTCAACCTCGACAACCACGACATGGCGAAGGCCAAGCGGCGGCTCGGGCAGTACATCGACGCGTTCGGCAAGGACGGTACCCGCATCACCGAGAACCTGGATTTCGATGGATGAACTCCCCTCCCCGTGTCCGGGTGGCGAAGCCACCCGCATTCCGGAATGACGTGGGGGAGGGGTAGTCTCTTTGTGATGAAGTTCGTTGCAATCTGGCGTGGTTTTCGTCACCGGCTGGCGGCGAGGGGGTGAGCGAGTTGAGGCAGGAGGAAGAAAGCGCGCAGGCCGAGGGCGGCGATGGCG
>Ga0214473_10001420_pt1 | contig 31646 bp, 28 predicted proteins | sample RVTome_7_FD_203509 | JGI IMG/M metagenome (GOLD analysis project Ga0214473, IMG submission 203509) | Soil microbial communities from uranium-contaminated site in the Upper Colorado River Basin, Wyoming, United States - RVT98D197 | ecosystem: Environmental > Terrestrial > Soil > Contaminated >...
GCGCGCTGCAGGTCCGGAAAGGCGTCTGCCCAGGAACCTCCGGTCGCAGCCCCGGACGCATCCCGATCCACGCGAACGACAGACCCGACGCACCCGCATCCCTCATCGACGATCCCATCGCAGTCGTTGTCGACCCCGTCGCAGACTTCGGCCCTTTCGGGGCAGCCATCGGCGATTCCGCCGTCCGGAGCGGCGGCCGCATCAGTGGCACCGTCGACGCCCTGGCCCGAGCAGGCCGACGAGGCCCACGACAGACACAGGACAGCCGTGCATACCGCGCGTGCGTGCATGGGCATCGACCACAGCAAGCACCATGCCGGGGCCAGGAGTCAATTCCATCGTCATTGCGGCGAAGGCCGCTGTGCCCGGCTGTGCCACGCCGGGCGAATCGAGGAGCGCTCCATGTGACGCTGCTCAGTCGGCCACGCGACGGGCCAGCGGCGCATCTGCCGACAACGGCAGCACCACCACGACCCTCTCGACGCGTCCCGACGAAGGCGCGAGCGCGACGCCGCGAAGAGCACGGGCGATGCACGTTCCCTGGGTCGTTCCCGCGATCGGCGGAGGGATCTGCACGGACAGCACCTCTCCCCTGCGAGACACGAGCAGCTCCACCCGTACGGACGAGGCCGCCCCGCGACAGCGGCGGGTCTCCCGATCGATTCCCGCGAGCGCGCCCTCCTCGACGTTCTCAGACGCTTCCTCTTGTCGGTCGCCTTGTCCGATCTCCCCGACTGTCGGCGACCATCCTTCCGAGCCGGCCATGGCCGTCCCCCCGAGCGACCCGGAGGTCCGCATCGGCGAGCGCGCTCTGGCGCCCACACCGTCCCCCGCCCGATCGAGCTCGACCATCTCCGCGGGCTCGGCCGCTCCGCGGTCGAACGCTTCGCTTCCCGGAGCACCCCATCCGCGCTGGGGCGGCGGCGCCGGCATGGCTTCGGGGGCGACGGCCGATGGCTGCTCGGCCATGGCACTCTCCTGGATCGCCGGCGACGCTGCAGCCAGCTCCTGGTCTGCGACGCGTTGCGTCACGACGACGGCGGTGATCCCCACGCCGATCAGGACGACGGCGGCGAGCGCCAGCCCCGACATCGCCGGGATACGGCTCGCCCGCACCGGCCGCGGCGCCGGAACCGCCTGAAGGTGGCTTCCGCGCGTCGCATCCTCATCGGTGAACTCGGGGGGCGCCGTCACGTCGAGGTCCGGCAGCGCCTCGTCCAATCGCCCCTCGATGCGTTGGGCCAACGCCTCCCACCGATCATCGCCCCCGTCCGCGGCGCGCAGGCTTCCGAGGGCCTCGTCGAGACGGCGATCCAGCTCGTCGCTCATGACGCCGATTTCCTTCCCGAGGCTTCGAGCACTTCGAAGGATTGCTCCAACATGTCCGCCAGCTCCGCCTTGAGTCGCAGACGCGCCTCGTGAATCCGCCACGCGATGGTCCCTTCCGGACACCCGAGGATCTCGCTCGCCTCCTGATGTGGCACCCCCTGAACCAACACCAGCACCACCGTGGTCCGGAGGGATGGCGACAGCTTGTCGAGGGCTGCCGCCAGTCGCCGATAGAGCTGCGCCGCCTCCGTGGAACGCCCCGGGTCGTTCTGACCTTGGGTCGGATCTACGGCCGGCTGGGGAATCCGCGGGTCATCGGACGCGGACAAGGGCTGGCGCTTGCGGCGCCGCATCGTGTTCAGGCAGACGTTGACGCAGATGCGATAGAGCCAGGTGGAGAGCTGGCTGCGCCCATCGAACCGCGGCAGGGCCCGCCACGCCCGCAGGAACGTCTCCTGAACTGCGTCCTCCGCCTCACCCGTGTCAGCCAGCATCTGCACGGCGCACGCGTACACGCGCCGCTGGTGATGGCGCACGAGCTGGCCGAAAGCCGCGCGGTCTCCGCCCTGGGCGCGCGTGAGGAGGTCAACATGGTCGATGTCGCCGGACATGGACCGCGCCATCATACCCTCTCGCGGGCCGAGATGTGGGGTCCCCCGGTCCATAGTGGATTCACCGGGGGACGCCGATGTGTCGCGAGGCCGTCAGCCCGCTTCGTCCGGGCCGATGTCCGGCCCGAGGCCCGCGGGTCGCGCGTCGCCTTCGAAGTCCATGGCCGGGAGCTCGGTCGTGCTGCCCTGGTCGATGCACATGGAGCCGGCGCCGAGATGGAAATCGCCTCCCACGGCGACCCGGGTGACGCTGCAGTCGTCCTGGATGTTCCCAGCCGCGATCGAGAGACCATTGACCGCCGCGAGGGTGGTGAGGTCTGTCGTGCCCTCGTCCCGATAGAGCGCTGCGTTGCCCGAGGCCGAGGGCATCTGCACGAAGAACGCGTTGTTCTCGACCCGCTCAGGGTCGATGTTGCCCGCTCCGCCGGACCCCGGGTGTTGCTCTAGGATGCTGTAGCGGTCGGTCCCGGTGCCGCTGTAGATGATGTTGTTGAACAGCCGCCCGATGACGACGGAGGTGGCGGGCCGGAAGTTCGCGAAGTGAAAGCCCGCGGAGCGAGCGGTGCTGCTTCCGCCGTGGACGAAGTTCGAGTGGAACAGGACGTCCATCATGCTGGCGACCGGACCCTCGAAGTCCAAGGCGACCGCGCTCGTCCCGTTCGTAGCGTCGCTCCCGCCGAAAATGATGTTGTTGGTCACGACGCTGGGAGAGGTGAGGTCACCGCCCATGGCCAGGCCGCTACAGAACTGCGCGCAGCTGCCAGGGTCGATGTCGTTGGCGTTGAGGGTTCCCGAGCTGCTGAACCAGCCGATCCCGTTCCCTCCCCACACTTGGCCGCGAGCACGGACGGTGTTGCCGTCCACAGTCACCCCAGCCGATTGCGCGATCTCGATGCCGCGGGCGATCACCGAGCTGTCATCGACCAGGTTGATCGTATTGTCGCGGATCTCGGCGGGGGTCTGCCGATTGCGGATGCCCCAGGAGCCGCGATCCGTTCCCCACATGCTGCCGGCCTGGCCCAGGTTGACCGTGTTGTTGGAGATGAGCGGTGACGCGCTGGTGGCCATGTTGTTGGGGTTGATGTAGACGCCGACCGATCCGTTCGAGGCGTTGCCACCGTTGACCACGTTGTTCGACACTGTCGGTGCCGAGTCCATCGCGATCGTGATCGCGTTCGAGTTGGCGACGCCAGCGCGGCCGCGGATCGTGAATCCGTCGAGCTCGGTGATGCGGGTGATGCCGTGGTTGAAGAAGACGCCGTTGTCATCTGTGTTGTTGATCCGGCTCCGGTACATGGAGGGATCACGCGTAGCGAAGGTCGGATCGTATCCGCCGAGGAGCGAGGTCCCCTCGACCATGGTGACGTCCTCTCCATAGACCCCCTCGGCGACGAAGACGTCGGCCCCGCCGCCGATGGTCGTGGCGTTCATCATGCCTTGCGCGATGGTTCTGACCGGCATGGTCTGCGTTCCGGGGTCCGCGTCGTCGCCGGCCTCGGAGACGAAGGTTCCGATGCCCCCCATACACCCCGTGTCCGGCGGATCGCTGGAGAGGCAGTCGTTGGTCACGCCGTCACCGCAGACCTCCGAGGCCCCCGGGTACACGAGCGGATTGGCGTCGTCACAGTCGCCGGCGCACGTATCGACGCCGTCGCCGTCCACGTCGGCGCACATCCCTCCGCCGTCGGTCGGCCCACCATCGATGGGCGTGGGTCCGGTGTCCGTGCCCGGGGCGTCCGTCATCTGCATCCCGCCGTCGGGGATCGTCATCCCCGCGTCCGGGTTCAATTCGCCCGGATCGGTGCCGCTGCAGCTGCACCCTGAAGACGTGAAGACCAAGCCGAGCGCACCAAGCAAAACAAAGCCGCGCATGAACACCTCCCGCGAGCCAAGACCAAGCAAGTGGCTCAACGCGCCATTGTAGGGGATTTCCGCGACGCGAAGTAGGGTGGCCCGACGCCCAAGCCGGGCCTCGCGACCCAGCGCGGCACTCCCGTTGTTGGGGAAAGCCAGGCGGCCCCACATCCCGATGGTGCTCCGAACGGGGCCGCTCTATGCTCGGCGGTCCCGGCGCTCTCGGAGCCACCCGGGTGGAACAGGTGCCGACGCCACACCCGATGGAGCGCAGTTGACGGCCGATTCCCGTCCCGACGCCGCGGCACCTCAGCCGGGAGCTCCGACCCGGTCCCAGGGCCATGGCTTCGGCACGATGCCCGTGTTTCTCGCCGCGATCAGCACGATCCTCGGCGCGATCATGTTCCTGCGCTTCGGCTACGCCGTCGCGAATCTCGGGCTCATCGGAGCGCTCGGCATCGTCGTGCTCGGCCACCTCGTGACCATTCCGACGGCCATGGCCATCTCGGAGATCGCCACCAACCGCAAGGTCGAGGGCGGCGGCGAGTACTTCATCATCTCCCGATCCTTCGGCATCCGAATCGGCGCTGCCATCGGCCTGTCCCTCTACCTGTCGCAGGCCGTCTCCGTCTCTTTCTACTGCATCGCGTTCGCAGAAGCCTTTCGACCGCTGGTGCCCGGTCTCGAGTCCCTCACGGGCCTCGCGTTCGATCCGCGCATGGTCTCCCTCCCGGTGACGGTGGGGCTCGTCGCCTTGATGCTGACCAAGGGCGCCGACCTCGGCGTCAAGGCGCTCTATGTGGTCGTTGCCGTGCTGACCGCCTCGATCGTCCTGTTCCTGCTCGGGGGCCCCACCGGCGAGGCCGACGGCATCATCTCGTGGACGGCCACGGTGCCCAGCCCCGACGGTTTCGCGGTGGTCTTTGCGATCTGTTTTCCCGCCTTCACGGGGATGACTGCCGGCGTCGGTCTCTCGGGGGACCTGAAGAAGCCATCTCGCTCGATCCCGCTCGGAACGATGATCGGAACGATCACTGGGCTGGTCGTCTACACAGCCATCGTCGTCAAGCTCGCCACGTCGGCGACGCCCGAGCTCCTCGCCGAGGATCAGCTCGTGATGTCCCGGATCGCGGTGTGGTCTCCCATCATCCCGATCGGCCTCGGATGTGCGACGCTCTCCTCGGCGATCGGATCGATCCTGATCGCGCCCCGAACGCTGCAGGCGCTCGGGAAAGACGGCGCCTTCATGCCGTCGGCCCTGAACGGATTGCTGTCGCGCGGAAAGGGCGAGGCTAACGAGCCGCGCAACGCGACGGTGCTCACCGGCGCGATCGCCGTGACCTTCGTGGCGCTCGGCGACGTGGACGCGGTCGCACGAATGATCTCGATGTTCTTCATGGTGACGTACGGCGCGCTCTGCACGGCCAGCTTCCTCGAGCACTTCGCTGCCAGCCCGAGCTACCGGCCGAGCTTCCGGTCGCGGTGGTACTTGAGCCTCCTCGGAAGCGGGATCTGTCTGCTCATGATGTTCCAGATGGACCCCATCTTCGCGGTCCTCGCCTTGCTGGCGATGGCTGTCTTCTACGCCATGACGCGCTTCACTCCGGCCGGCGCCGGTGGCAACGATGTGGCCGCGCTCGTCCGCGCCGCCATGACGCAGCTCACCCGCCGCTTGCAGGTTCGGCTGCAGCGCGGCCATGCCAGCGCGGGCCCGTGGCGACCCGGCATCGTCATGATCGGAACGCGCACTTTCGCTGGCAGTCCGTGGCCCCTCAGGCTCGTCGGGTGGCTCGGCGGCCGTGTGGGGTTCGGAACCTATTTGCACTACGTCCGGGGTTTGCTGGACGAGACGAGTGACCGCCAGCGGCGGGAGCTCAGGACACGCCTCATCGAGATGCAGAGCACGGACCTCGCAGGGGTCTACGTGGACTGCATGGTCAGCCCTTCTCTTCGCACGGCGGTGGCGCAAACCCTCCAGGTGCCGGGGGTCTCGGGGATGGAGAACAACACGCTCCTGTTCGAGCTCAAGGCCGACGACGACAACGCGCTCGCGACCGAAGTGCTCGACTGCATGGGCTTCGCGGCCGCCGTGCGCAAGAACGTCTTGCTGCTCCGGCACTCGAACCGGAGCTTCGGCAAGCGTCGGCAGATTCACATTTGGCTGACCTGGGACGACGACACGAACGCGACGCTCATGGTCATGCTCGCCTATGTGCTCCTCGGTCACCGGGACTGGAAGCGGGCGACCGTGCACGTGTTCGCTGCGCTCCCGGCGGACCGGGTCACCGAGGAGCGCCAACGGCTGCTCGACCTGATCGCGGAGGGTCGGCTCCCCATCAGCCCGGCCAACATTCGGTTCTTCCCGGTGGACTCGGTGGAGGCTTTCCGCGGCCTGGTGGAAAACCTATCGGCCGAGGCCGACCTGGTGTTCAAGGGCGCGACCCGACAAGGCGTCGAGGAAGCGGGAACGGGGCTGCTCCGGCGATACCCAGCCGTGGGGGACGTTCTCTTCGTGCTCGGGGCCGAGAAGGTCGTGATCGAATAGGTCGCGGCGCTGCTCAGACGAGGCCGGCCCACCTGCGGGCCGCGTCGAGGACCGTCGAGCCCACGCCCTCCGCGACGGCGCGGGCACGGGCGCCACGGCCCCGCTGCGGATCCACGCGTTCGCCACCACGGAAGACGGCCTCGACGCGGCCCACCGCGCCGAGATCTTCGCGCGGGTCTCCGTCGATGACCACGAGGTCGGCTCTTCGCCCGGGCTCTATGGTGCCGCGGTCGTCGCATCCGAGGATGGCAGCGCTCCCCGCGGTGGCGGCGGAGAGACACTCCGTCGTCGTCAAACCCGCTGAGGCGAGCAAGGACAGCTCGTCCGTGACGCGGCCGAGCACGCTGAAGCCGAAGGGCCCGTCGCTACCGTACGACAGGGGGACGCCCGCGTCGTGAAGCAGACGGAGATTCGACAGCGCATTGCGAACTCCCTCTTCGGCTTTGGCCTTCGGTGCGCCCCCCGCGATCCCACGCGGAACGAGGTCGCCGGACGCCGCCCATGCCTCGGCAAACCGCCTCCACGATCGCCGAACCGGCCCGAGCACGCCCACGCCCCTCGAAGCGTCGAGGTCCCAGCGCTCGGCTGCCCCCAGGCAGGCGGAGTGGAACACCCACAGCGTGGGGCACACCGGAACGCCGGCATCGGCGACGCGCCGAACCAGCTCGTCGTCGAGCGGGTCGAAGGACGAATGCATGAGCGCATCCACGCCCGCGTCGAGCGCCAGTCTGTAGTCCGCTGCCCAGTGCGCGTGGGCCAACGCCCTGAGGCCGAGACGATGGGCCTCGTCGACGATCGCCGTGGCCGTCGAACGGGAGAAGACGCTGAGCGGCTTCAGGTCATAGCCCGCGTGCATGATCGCGAGCTTCACGTGGCTCATGCCGGCCTCGGCGACGCGCTGCACCGAAGCGCGGGCCTCCCGCTCCGTCGCGCAGGTCAGAACGACCCCGAGCGCCGCGTGCCGGCGCGGCATCCAATCGAGCGGGTAGCCCGCCGGGTCCGCCAGGATTGGGCCGGCGGCCCGCACCGCGGGTCCCGCGTGCGGAAAGGCCTCGCCCACCTTCGACAGCGCCATGGACAGGGGCGCGGGGCCGCCCATGTCCCCAACCGTCGTCACCCCCGCGTCGAGGAGCATGCGGAGGTTGTGGGCGATCGCGCTGAGGTTCGGTGGCTCCACAGGCTCGAAGAGCCCCGTCCGGGCCACGTGGGCGTGGGCGTCGATGAGCCCCGGCAGCAAGGTGCGGCCCCGCGCATCGTAGACCGTCGGTCGACCCGCGGGCCCTTCGCCCCGGTGGATCTCCGCGATGCGGCCGCCGCGCAGCTCGATCGCGGCCGGCTCATCCAAGAACCGCCGGCCGTCGAAGCGACGATCGCTGAGGATGAGACCGTCCGTCACCATGGTCGGCCGAGTATAGCTCACGGTCCTATCGGCATTCCGATCGCGAACCTCATCGCGTCGCGCCCGCGCACCTTTCGGTAGCGCTTGACCTATCGTGCGCTTCGCCCCACGTTGCATGGAGCAGCTGCCCTAGCGCGCCGATTCCACTTCCCTTGCCTTCGCGGTTGATCATGGAACGGGGGGAATCATGCGCATGCAGCGGGGACGAAGATCGACGGGCGGACGGCGACAACCGAACATTCCGTTCACGGCGATGTTGTTCCAGGAGCATCACCTCGTGGGGCGCTACCTGGTGGAGGATCTCTCGACCGAGGGCGCGGTCCTGACGGGGAATGCCCTCGTCCCCCGGCGGCGGCCGGTGCGGATTCAGCTGCCCGTTCCCGGGTGCGAGACGCTCTCCCTGCGCGCGCGTGTCGTCCGGCAACAGCAGGACGCCTGGGAGCGGGTCGCTTTGGCGGTCGTGTTTCAGCACCTACCGCCGACCGCCGAGGACGCGATCCAGGACGCGGTCGTCGCAGCCTTGGAGATGGCCGAGCGACGGGAGCGCGCGGCCATCCTCGTAGTGGAGGACAGCGGGGAGCTGTCCCGCCGCATCGCCGATGATCTGCACACGCTCGGCATGCGTGTCTTCGTGGCGCCTACGGCCCTCGATGCGATCCGCCTGCTGGACGAACCCCGTCTGGACATCGGAGCGGTGGCGATCGACGCGGAGCTCGGCGATTGCGGAGCGATGGAGCTCCTCGGCTTCCTCCAGGACTGGTATCCACAAGTGCGGCGGGTCCTCGTACGGTCCGGCATCGCTTCCATGCTGGCCGTGCTTCCCCAGGCTTCGGGCATGGCGGACGTGGTCGTCAATCGGCCGTGGCAGCGACAGACACTCGCCGCTGCCCTCGCCGTGGGTCCAGGACCGGACGGGCCCGACTGAGGAGCTCGCCTCCTTGGGGCCCTGAGGACGGAGCGTCAGATCAGGTCGACGTCTACCGAGCCCGTCACCGTCGGGTCGGCCGGCGGATCGGACGTTTCGCAGTCGAACTCCCCCGTGAAATCCACTTCGAGGCGCTCAGCCTTGCTGCGGAGCTCGACGGAATACTCCTCGGGAGTGCAGTCGAAGTCCCAGTCGCCTTCGGTATCGCCAGAGCATCCGATGAGATCGGCGCCCTCGGCGACCAGCGCCAGGGCCGCCGTGCCCGTCGACTCGGCATCGCGATCGCGCGGGATCGTGATGCCGATCATCGCGAAGCGCCCGGCTGCGTCACGGAGCCGAAGGTCGATGTAGAGCTCGCTCCCGTTCAGGGTCACCTCGCGGATCTCCGGAGCGCCGTTGACCTCGACCGCGCCCAGCGCCCCGGCCACCGAGTCCACGCGCCCTGCCGTCCCGAGCTCGCCCGTGCATCCCGCTGCCGCCGCCACAGCCATGACCGCACCGACACAAACGTGAGTCACCCGCATTGGAGCCTCCACACCCAAACGAATAGCAAGATGCGAGCCTGCGACGGCGACCGCATTTGTCGAGTCCGCACGCGCTCACCCCATCAGCCAACGGCTCGCGACGCGCTCTCGGCGCCGATACGGGAGCGTCGAACGCTCCACGGCCGACTGTGCGGCGGCGTGGGCGCGGTTGCTGATCGGCGACCTCTGGCATGCGACCTGACTCGGCCACGTCGTGGTATCCTGCCAACCATGGGGCGACACATTTGGCCTGCTTCCCTGGTCCTTGCATTCCTCGCGGTCTTCCTGGGCGCCTGCTTCAGCGGCCCGGACATCGGAAACAGCTCCGGGGTCTGCAGCGCGGGACGAAGCTGCGACTGCTCGGGCATCGGCAACTGCACCTATGAATGCCCGGGCGGGGGATGCAGCTATTCCTGCGACGGCATAGGCAACTGCATTCTCGGTTGCGAGGGAGGCGGGTGCTCGACGACGTGCATGGGCGAAGGGAACTGCACCTTGGCGTGCCCTGCCAACGGTTGCACCATGGTGTGCGAGGGCACGGGCAACTGCTTCTTGCAGGAATGCACGGACGACTGTCATCTGACCTGCCGCGCAACCGGCAACTGCATCCTGAGTGGCTGCACCGGTACGGGGTGCGTTCAGGACTGAGCGCGCCGCGTCGAGGCGGAGCACGCCGCATCGGACCGCGCTTCCTGTTGTCCTGACCCGTTGACCCCTCGCCCTGCGAGAGACGACTGGGCCGGCGCGCCACTGGGCACCCGCCTGCGCGACTTGCCCGGGCTCGTTCGGATTGCTCTTGACTCCGTGCACCACGCGGTCTACTAGCTTTCCTGTTATTGAATGTCGTTTTCAACAAAAAGGGGCGCCATGGCTGGGAGGCACATCTTGTGCGGTTTTCTCTTGGGATTCTGGGGCATGGACAACGCGTCGGCGCAGATCGGCGACCCGGCCAGCGACGGACCGGAGGTCACGACGGCTCCGACCCCGTCACCGGACATTCCGGAGGACGCGCACGAGGGCGCCATGCCGGAGGCGTCTTCGTCTGGCAACGAAGAACCCGAGCCCACCGGGCCGGTACTGGAGCTTCCGGACCCGACGGAAACGGCTCCGGTCCCTACCCCCGCGCTCCCAGTCGCTGACCCCGTGCTGCGAGGGCTGCAGGAAGAGCGCTTCGCCCGCGCCCAATCGACGTCGGTCGGGGGATATGGCGAGCTCCACTACAACCTCGTCGTGCCCGACGGTGACGGCCAGAGCGCGGCTCAAATCGACCTGCACCGACTCGTTCTGTTCTTCGCCCACAACTTCAGCGACCCGCTGCGGTTCTACGCCGAGGTCGAGATCGAGCATGCCTTCGTCGAGGGTGGCGACGAGTCGGGCGAGATCGGAGTCGAACAGGCCTTCATCGATTGGCGTCTGCTCGATGACCGTCTCGGGCTGCGGGCAGGCGTGGTGCTCGTGCCCATGGGCATCATCAACCAGTGGCACGAGCCCCCGGTGTTCCACGGCGTCGAGCGTCCGGCCGTGGACCGGGTGGTCATCCCTACGACGTGGCGCGAGGGAGGGATCGGCGTGTTCGGCGAGCCGGTCGAGGGCCTGCGCTATGAGCTGTATGTGATGAGTGGCTTGGACCCGGCCGGTTTCTCGGCGAGCAATGGTCTGCGCGGAGGACGCCAGCACGTCTTCGAAGCGTCGACAGACGGCCTGGCTGTCGCCGGCCGCGTCGAGTACGAGCCTCTGCCGGGCCTCCTCGGCGGGCTGTCTGCCTATTGGGGGCAGGCGGGCCCGAACGCCGACCTCGTCACAGACTGCACGACGGACCCCGTGACCGGCGAGCTCGTCGGCTGCGTGGGCTTCGATGGCGACGTTCCCGTGCTCGGCTTCTCCGCCGACGCTCGCCTCCACCTCGCGGGGATCGAGGCCCGGGCCGTGGCGGCCTATTTCTCGGTGGGCGATACGGAGCCGATCCGCAGCGGCGGCATCGATGTGGCGTCGGGCCTGATCGGGATGTACGCCGAGGTGGGCTACGACGTGCTGTCGCTGGTCGAATCCGAGCACCAGCTCGTGCCGTTCATGCGCCTCGAGCGCTACGACCCGACCTTCCGGCACGATGAGGCCGCAGTGCAGGGCACGGCCGCCGCGACGGACCTCGTAGTCGGGGCGACCTACCGCCCCATTCCTCAGATCGCGCTCAAGGCCGACGTCACTCGTCACATGGCAGACGCGGGCGCCGGCCGGACCGTCCTGGATCTCGGCGTGGGATGGATGTTCTGAGCCCATGGTGAAAGCAAGACACGACGGCATTTCGAGGCAAGCGTGCCTCGCAGCCTTCCTCGTTCTGGGTTTCGCGGTCGGCGCGCAGTCGCAGGACCTACCCGGCGTGCGCGCACTGCTGTCGAGCCAGTTTCGACGGTCGGACCGCGTGAGCTACGTCACCGTGCGAGCCGCCGGTGCCGCGCGAACGCGCATCGAACAACGGCTCGGCCGCGTGCTGTCGCGAGATCGGTTCACGTTCTTCGTGGCCCGATCGGGCGACCGCGTCGATGGCTATGCGCTCTTCGACGAGGAGCTCGGCCAGCACGAGGCGATCTCGCTCGCCACGTTCTTCGATCGGCAAGGGCGCGTGACGAACGTCGAAGTCATGGCCTATCGCGAGGCGTACGGCGACGGGATTCGAAGCGCGCGTTTCCGAGACCAGTTTCGGGGTCGGACGGCGTCGAGCGGGTTCCGGCCGGGACGTGACATCGACTCGATGTCGGGCTCGACCATCTCGGCGCGCTCCATGTGCGTCGCGGTTCAACGCGCCGCCGTGCTCCTCGAGGAGTTGGTCCTCACGAGCGGTGGCGCATGAGGGAATTCGAGCGATCCGCCGGCCGCCTCACAAACATGGCGTTTCACGCGCGGCTGGTCTACACGATCTTCCTGGTCTTCACGCTCACGGCCATCGCGCTGACCGCGTGGCTAGCCGATTCGATGGTGGGCCTCGACCTCTCGGAGACCGCCCAGTACTACGCGGGAGAGCCGCACCGTAACGCCGGCTCCGACGCGAGCTCGCTGCCCGGCGCGGCCGAGGAGGGTCCGAGCCTGGACCTGCCGAGCGACATGGAAGTCGTGGTGCCGGCGGCTGCGCCGATGTCGACGCGCAGGCTCCTAGAGGTGACACACTTCCACCTCTTCTCCATGCCCCTGTACCTGCTGCTCCTGGCGCACCTCTACGCGCTGTCGGGTGCGCGCCCGGCCGCCAAGAGCGCGTGGATCGCCGCAGGGACGGCGGGCGTGATCGGCCACATCGCTGCGCCTTGGGTCGCGCGTCAGGCAAGCGGAGGGGCGAGCTGGCTGTACGGCGGCTCCGGGCTGCTTCTGGCTGTCGCGTTCGTCTGGATGAGCGTCGTGCCGCTATGGGAGATGTGGTTCGACCGCGCACGCGGGAGGCGTGCTGACTAGGGAGAACGCGCGCACATGCGAGGGCGGGATGGTCTGTGCGCCAAGCGCACCGGCCAGCCGCGACCCCCGGTCAGATGGGCCCGTCGCGGATCCAGGTCGGGTCCGACGGATCGGGCAAGGTGAGCGCGCCGAGGACGGCGTCGTGCCCGCGCGCAGTGTGGTCGAGAGCCAGCTGTCCGCCCTCCTCGAGTGGCCAGTACGCCACCAGACCGGGTGCCGCACCCGAGATGCGCGTCATCATGTCGGCACGGATCACGTCGTCGGCCCGTACGAAGTCCCAGATGCGAATCTCGTCGAGGTCCCCATCGAACCCCCCAAAGACGAGCGGCGAATCGTTCACGGTCGCGGTCAGCTCGTTTGGGAACGTGCCCGCCGCGACGGGAAAGCCGTTGACGAGCAGGCGCAGCAACACCGTGGAGCCTGACACGCGTAACGTGACACAGACGTGGGACCAGACCCCGGTCGCGATGGGCTCGAGCACCTGTCGCACCTCGGTCTCGGCGGCAAAGCCGGCCCCGATCTGTCCGCCCACGAGCTCCACAGAGAAGTGGAAGCGGCGGGTGGTTCGATCGCCCTTGACGGAGATCGAGCCGTCCGCGCGGGGCCGCACCCACAGCTCGAGCGTGGAGTCGCCTGCCAAATCCAGGGTGGGAGCGGGGGCCACGACGAGGCGCTGGCCGGAGCGGAACGCGAGCGCCACGGAGCGAGGTCCGGCGTCCCGGCGCCCGGCGTCCCGGCGCCCGGCGTCCCGGCGTCCCGCATCGCGAGCGCCCGCATCCGGGCGGCCCGCGTCCGGGGAGCTCGCGTCGAAGGGAAGCGGCCCCCCATCCCGGCGTCCCGCGTCGAAGGGAAGCGGCCCCCCGTCCCGGCGTCCCGCGTCGAAGGGAAGCGGCCCCCCGTCCGTGGGCGGAGGTGACCCGCCGTCATCCCCGGCCGCGTCGGGAGGGACCCCGCCCGAGTCGCCGCGCCTATGGCTCTGATAGCAGGACGCCAGGAGCGGCGTGGCGACAGCGCCCAGCGCGCACCCGCAGAGGATTGCCAGGACCGGTGCAGGGCGAGCCATGGCCCCCATCTTGGGTTGACTGACGGGTCCTGTCCGCCGGAAAAGCCGCCCGGCGGCCACAAAGAAGGGCACCGCCGACCGGAAAGACGGGCTCAGCCGCGTGGAGGATGACCCGCGCGAGCCGAGGCACCAGTACACGCGAGAAGACGCGATCGGGCCGGGTACGTCGGGGCCACCGCCCGCACGATCGCGCCATTGCGACGCTGGCGCGCGCCCGACGTGGCCCTGGGCGGGAGGCTGGTCTAGAGTTGCCGGCCATGGCAGGTCAACGCATCGCGGTTCTCGGGGCCGGCTCGTGGGGCACAGCGCTGGCTCGGCTCGTGGCGTCCCAAGGGCATGACACGCGGCTGTGGGCACGACGACCAGAGCAGGCCGAAGACATGCAGGGCCAGCGGGAGAACGCTGCCTACCTTGCGGGCTTCGCGTTCCCCCCCGAGCTGACGGTGACCTCTAGCCTCGAACGAGCGCTCGACGCAGTCGCAGTCGTGCTCGTCGTCGTTCCGTCCCACGGCGTCCGCGCACTGCTCAAGGACGCGGTGGACCTCATCCCGAAGGGCGCAGCTCTAGTCGGCGCGATCAAGGGCATCGAGAACGAGACCCTCGAGATGGTCTCGGAGATCTTCGAGGAGCTCATGCCCAGCGATCGGCACGGGCTGCTGACCTATCTAGGGGGGCCGAGCTTCGCGAAGGAGGTGGCAGCCGGGATGCCCACGGCCGTATGCGTTGCGGGGAGCGATGCAGGCGTCACCAAACGGGTGCAACAGGTGTTGAGCACCGACAGATTCCGCGTGTACACGACCGACGACGTCGTCGGCGTGGAGCTCGGTGGGGCGCTGAAGAACGTCGTGGCCATAGCGGCTGGGTGCGGCGATGGGCTGGGTTTCGGTCACAACACGCGCGCAGCCCTCATCACCCGCGGACTCGCGGAGATCTCGCGCCTGGCCATCAAGCGCGGGGCCCACCCGCTCACGATGGCCGGTCTCGGAGGCATGGGCGACCTCGTGCTGACGTGCACCGGCGACCTTTCGCGCAACCGCACGGTTGGCCTGGAGCTCGGTCGCGGGCGCAACCTGTCAGATGTCCTGGCGGGCATGAAGATGGTGGCCGAAGGGGTTCGCACGGCCAAGAGCGCCAAGCAACTCGCGGATCGGGAGGGCGTGGACATGCCAATAGCGCAGGAGATCTACTCAGTCCTGTACGAAAACAAGACGCCCGTCGAAGCCGTGACTTCGTTGATGACGCGACCGCTCAAGGCGGAGAGGGACTGAGCCCCGCGGTCATGCGTGACTGGCGATTCCGCCTCGTGTACCTGATTCTCCTGCCCGCCATCGCTGTGGCAGCAGGCGTGCTCGGCTACTTCGCGTGGCTCACAGCGACCCAGTTTGCGCGCCTCGGCGAGCAGACCATCGCAGAGTCCACCTTGCTCATCGTGCGCGATCGCGTGGACCGGATCGAAACTGAGATAATCACCGCGGACAATCTCGTCTTCCGCATGATCGATCTGGGCAACCCCGAGGCGTTCGAGGACCGCTGGGACGCCACCTCGGCGGATACGGCTCCGAGCGTGCGATCGGTTCTGCTGCTCGATGATACCGGCAACGTGCTCGCCCACGGAATGCGTGGCAATCACGAGGCGAAGAGGGAGTTCCTCAAGGTGTTCCTGGAACGCATCATGCCGGACCTCGAGCTCGAACGGCAGCGGACGGGACGCCTGAAACACCTGCACCAGACCTACGCAGGGCGAAGCTATCTGATCAGCTACAAGGCCATGCGAAGAGGCGCTCGTCGCTTCTATGCCATCCTCTCCCACGACACCGGCTACATCGTGCGCGAGCAGTTCCCCACCCTCTTCGCCACCGAGCAGGGCAAGCTCCTCTACAATGTCGTGGACGAAAACAACCGGCGCGTCTATGGCGAGAGCCTCGGACGCGCCGGCGACTACCTGGTGGGACTGAGGTTCCCGACGACCCTCTACGGCTGGCGTCTGCAAGTTGCGCCGAAGCAGGCGCCCCTGCTGGAGGCGCGGGGCCGAACGCGCAAGGTGAACGAGGTTGCCCTCATCGTCACTGCATTCGCCATCATCCTCCTCGGCGTCGGCTTCCTCATCTACGCGGCGGACAAGGAACGCAGGCTCAACGCGCTGAAGGCGGAATTCATCGCAAACGTATCTCACGAGCTCAAGACGCCCCTGTCCGTAGTGCGCATGTTCGCTGAGATGTTGCTCACGAAGCGCGTGCGCGGAGAAGACAAGCAGCAGGAGTACCTGGAGATCATCTGCCGCGAGTCCGAGCGCCTGAGCAGCCTCATCGAAAACGTGCTCGACTTCGCTGCGCTCGAACGAGGAAAGAAGAAGTTCTCCCTCGTGGAAGGTGACCTCGGCGATGTGGTAGCACGTGCGGTGGAGACGTTCCGTCAGCGGATCGATCGCGAAGGCACGGGCATTGCACTCGTGCGGACGGGGGAACCGGCATCGGTGTCCATGGACGAGCAAGCCCTGCTCCTTGCCGTCTTCAATCTCCTCGACAACGCGGTCAAGTATGGTGGCGGCTCCGAAATCGAAGTCACGGTTGAGACCCGCCGTCGCGACGTGCAGGTGCGCGTACGTGACCACGGCCTGGGCATACCGGAGGAGGATCTCAGGCGCGTGTTCGAGCGCTTCTACCGGACTCGCCGCAAGGAGCTGGCGCGAGGCTCCGGGATCGGCCTGTCGCTGGTGAAGAACATCGCGGAGGCCCATGGAGGGCGCGCTTGGGCCGAAAACGCCGAGGATGGAGGAGCGATCGTGGGTTTCTCCATCCCAGTCCACGCTCACCGTGTCCCACACGGCGAGCAAAGCCACGCTGAGACGGCCACTGCTTGATGGCCTATCGGTCCGGCCGTTCGCGGTGGTATCGTCACGGCCAATGACGTCGGCCACGGACCAGCGGACGATACTGCTGGTGGAAGACGATCCAGCGCTCGCGCTGGGGCTCTGCGACACCCTGGAGTTCGAGGGCTTCGGCGTCGTCCACGCGAAGAACGGCAAGGAAGCGATCGCGCACGCACGCCGGCGCAAACCCGACTGCATCATCCTCGACCTGATGCTGCCCGACCTGAACGGCTACCAAGTGTGCACGGAGATTCGCGCGCTGGACCCCCTGGTGCCGATCATCATGCTCACGGCGCGTAGTCAGGAGGCCGACAAGATCCGCGGCCTCGACTCAGGCGCCGACGACTACGTGACCAAGCCCTTCTCCGTGGGCGAGCTCGTGGCTCGGATCCGCGCGATCTTCCGGCGGATGTCGCGCACGAGCAGCACTTCGATCGAGGGACCTTTCGGAGTCGGGGACGTGACGATCGATCCCGCGTCCCAGACCCTCACCCGGGGCCGCGAGACGACCGATCTGTCGTTCTACGAAGTCCAACTCCTGAAGCTCCTGTTCGAGAGATTGGGCCAGCCCGTCTCGCGGGACGAGATCCTCGACCGCATCTGGGGCGTGACCGCAACACCCTCCAACCGAACGGTGGACAACTTCGTCGTGAAGCTCCGCAAGAAGATCGAGCCGCAGCCGGACAAACCGCGGCACATCCTCACGGTCTACGGAGTGGGCTACAAGCTGGTCCACTGAACGCAGGAGCCTCCCTTTTTCCAGCCGCTGAGGTACGATTGCCGCCGATGGGACGGTCTCCTGTTCTCGCGCTCGGCCTCGCCTCGGTTCTCGCGGCCAGCGCACTCGGCTGCGCTGGCGACTCGGAAATGCCGGCGGGACGGGGCCTCACGCTTCGCGACCCTCAGGACCTGCTCGACGACGTCGTCGGTCCACTGAGACTCCTGGCCTTCGCCGCGGAGACGTACGCCTGCGATCCCGCCACCGGAACGCTGGCTCCGGACCCTGCGGACGCTGCAGAGATCGACGGGACGGTCGTCGACATCCGGTTCGAGACCGCAGCCGGGGCGACCATCGACGTGCGTCCGGGGAGCTACTCGCTTCTGGTTCGCGGCCGCGGCACCGACGTGGTGTCCGGACGGATGGACGTGATCATCGCCACCGGGTGTGTCACGGAGAGCATCGCGGACGGTGAGACGCGCGAAGTGTCCATCGAGCTACATCCGATCGTGGGCGAAGGGGTGTGCGGTGACGGTGTCCTCAGCCCCGATGAGCAATGCGAGGACGCGGGGACTGTGTCCGGCGACGGTTGCAGCGACACTTGCCGCACGGAGCCCTTCCTCGTGAGTCGCCCGCCTGGCGGGGCCGCGGCGGGCGAGTCCCTCCCTGCGACCGGATGGGCCGAGGGCTCGCGCCTCGCCGTGGTCTACGACTCCGCGGGAACGAACCGCGAGGTCAACATGATGCTCTTCGATGACGCCGGAGCGATCATCACGGCGCCCACGGCGCTGCAACTGGACGCACCCGTGGAGATCCTGCCAGCGGTGCAGACAGCGCCGGCCGCCGCCGTCGGCGGTGGCCGCGTCGCCCTGGCCTTCGCCGACTTCCAGGGAACATCCATGGGCGGCGACGTGCGCGTTCGGTTCTTCGATCGGGACCGTAACGCCGCTGGACCGTCGGTCCTGGCGACTGCGGACAGCACAGGGGTCCAGACGGACCCAGCCATCGCTTCAATGGGCGACGGAACGACCCTCGTCGTGTTCGCTGACGCGAGGTCGGCGACAGGATTGGGCGGTCGCCTCTTCGCGGCCGGCGCCACCACGCCCTCCGGTTCAACGAGCTTCGAGGTCGGAGCGGGCACGACGGGCGGGGGCTCACCTGCCGTCGCCGCCAGGCCCACGGGATTCGTGGTCGCTTTCGCGGCTGGTGGAGACGTCTTCGTGCAACGCTTCGGCGCGGATGGCACGGCCGAGGACGCGATGGCAGTGCCCGTGCCCGAGGACATGGGGGGCACGCAGGACCAGCCATCGGTGGCGGCCCTGGACGACGGGACGTTCATGGCGGTCTGGCACGACGCGAGCGGAATCGGGGCACGCGTGTTCGCTGACGACGGGTCGCCCGTCACGCCCGGCTTCCGCGCGCAGGCGGGCGCCGGTGCCGGTGAGGTCACACCCGCGGTGGCGGCGGGTCGCGGGCGGTTCGTCGTGGCCTGGCAGCGCGGCGGCGAGATCCGTGCCCGGATCTTCGGCAGTGACGGCTCACCGGCCCTCAACCGCGACCCCGTGCCCACGACGGGTGAGACCGTGCTGGCGACCGGCGCGGTGAGCGAGCCTGCTGTCGCGGCGGGTGGGACCCGCGATCGGCCCAAGTGGTTCGTGGCCTACAGGGACACGGCGGTCGACCCCATGGGAGACATTCAGGGCCGACTCTTCGCCCTGCCCTGAGAGCGCCATGGGCGGGGCCGCGGGGTACCTCTACCTGTCCTGCCTGTGTGGGGCGGCAGTGCTTTGCCTGTTCGGCCTCGGCGCCGTGCTGACCTGGTGGGGCCGGCGCCGCGAACGCAAGGGCTCGGTGAGCGACGTGAGATCCGTCGACGGCGGCTGAAGCGTCAGACGATGCTCGGGATACAGCCGTGGGTCACGGTGAGGGACCGCACGCGCGGAGTGATCGTCTCGGTCGGGCTCGCCCGCTCCGAGTGCAGCTGCACCTCGATCTCGAGGAAGCGCTGCGGCACGACGCCCGCAGCGCCGAGGGCCGTGATCAGATCGACCGGTGAAGTCGCGGGCGGAACCGTCGCGACCAGAAGCCAGGTCGCAGCAGCGAGATCCGCTCGAGTCGCAGCCGTCCGCACCCTCCACAGGAGACTCGTGCCCGGCGGCGTGTCGCCGTCCCACACCAGCTCACGCCACTCGGTGCCGGCATTGGTGCCGTCGTCGGGACAGCCCTCGAACACGCGGCGGTAGTAGCCGCGCGGATCGGTGGCGAGCCTGAGCTGCTGCCCGGTCATGTCGGAATAGGTGTAGGGCGAGATGATGGTGGGCACGACGCCCGTCATGGCACTGGCATCCGTGAGAGTCGGGCCCGGAGTCACGACGATGGCGCTGTTGTGGGCGTTGTTGATGGACCAGATCTTCCCGTCCATGTCCACCGCCATGCCCTTGCAGCTGAATCCGCCCGTGCCGGCCACGACCGTATAGCTCGAGGGATCGTCGCCCGTGAGCCGGATGATCCCAGTAGCCCAGCAGGCCGCCCAGACCCACCCTTCCCCGTCTGCGGCGATGCCGTGACAGTTCGAGCCTACGCTCACGATGTTCCAGCGCGACGCCAGCGGCGCGGCCGGATCGTAGCGGCTCACCGACGCCGTATCGTAGAGGGCGAGCCAGACGCGCTGTGCCACGTCGACCGTGATCCCGTAGGGGTTGGCTCCTCCGGGAATGGGGATGATCTGCTTGACGCAGGTATCTCCGTCGGCGCCGCAGGGCGGAGCCGAGCACGAAGCCTCATCCACGCAGCGATTGGTGTCCACGCGGCCGAGGGCCAGCGTCGAGCGTCCTGAAATCCACAGGTTGCCGCTGCCGTCGAGCGCCAGGCCGTAGTTGTTGGTCGGCGAGGGGGTTCGCAGCACGATGGCCCCCGTCTCGCCGTCGAGCTTCCACAGGATGCCTTCCCAGCCGCCGATCCACACGTAGGGGTGGAGCGTGAAATCCGGGCCGGGAACGTCCTGGGCGGCCACTCCGCGGATGATCCCACCGTCGGGAAGCGAAGTGTTCCACAGAACGCAGTCGTCCATGCCCCAACCGAGCACGTCCGTGGGTCCGGTCGAGGTCGTGATCATGCCGTCGCCGTTGGTGTCGGGGCATTCGGCACCCAGAACCGAGATCTTGGTGACTGTGCGCCCACCCCGGTTACCCACGTAGGCGTCGCCCAGGGTGTTGACCGAGGTGCGGGACGGATCGTTCCCGGCGCCGGCGGGACCCGTGACGTAGCGCGCTACCTCCACGAAGGTGCGCGTGTCGACCTTGGAAACGGTGCCCTGACCCGTGTTGGCGATCCAGATGAAGTTCGTCTCGACCCGGCGAGAATCGAGGATCAGTGCTCCATCGACCGGGTCGATGCCGACAGATTCGGATTCGTCCATGTCCGGATCGAACGCGGTCCCCGTACCGGAGCCGATGCCGTCGGAAAGGCATGTGGGGTCGCAGTCGCCGCAGGATGAGAGCACGCCGTTGTCGGCCACCCCGTCACAGTCGTTGTCATGGCCGTCGCACACCTCGACGCCGGTCTGACGCGGATCGGTGTCGTCGCAGTCGGGTCCGAGGCGGCAGCCAGGACCGTATCCATCGCCGTCGCCGTCGGTGGCACAAAACGGGGGGCCCGCGTCCGCGCCCGGCGCCACGCAGTGCCCGTCCACACAGGTCCCGATGCGGCAATCCGACGTGGACGTGCAGCGGCTCCCGCCGCCACCCGAGCCGAGGTCAGCCGAGCAGTCGCAGCCTCCCACGGCCAGCGAGAGCGCCATGGCGCCCACAAACAGACCCCGGTGGAGCCCACCGACCCCGGCTCGCCCCGCGACAGCCCTCCCCAGGCGTCTCCCATAAACCCAATGATGATGCGCCATGCCCGCCTCCGTCGTCGCCCTTTGCCGTTCAACACTCAAGCCGCGTGCCACCTCGGGCGGAAGCCGCGGGACCGACCGCTTGACCGCAGCGGGTCCACTGACTAGAACCTACGCCGTTTTGGACACTTAGGCTAGGGGAGCCCCGCTTCCCGGCATCACGGGTCAACGCGCGTGGCCGTAGACAAATCCGAAGACAGCTCCACCTCTACGGAAGCGGAGCCGACAGGTCCCCGTCCGGGGCTCATGGGACGGAGGATCGCCATCGGGATCTTCTGGCTCTGCTTGGCGTACATCGTCGCGGTCGGATTCTACTCCGTGCCCGTTCAGGTCTTTCGCCCGGACAAGGGCGGGGCGATCGCGACCACGCCCTGCGCCGCGGGCATTCGCGGCCTCGAAGACGAGCTGCTCGAGCGCCAGGCGAGCCACATGCGAAGAGCCACCGCGCCGAGCCGAGAGGTCGCTTCCTGGCTCGAGGACTGGGACCGACGACACGCCGCGCTCTCGGACCGGTGCCAGGATTCGGCTGAGCGCCCGTACCGCGCGCTCGAACGCCTTCGCCAACGCGTCGCGACCGCCCTGGTCAGACTCGATCGCGAGCAATCGCCGCTCGCACGTTCCATCGACCGCGGGCTCGAGAGCCTGCCCCCCGAGCAACCTTCCACGGAAACCACTAGATGAACACTTCGCCTGCACAAGTAGAGAACGAAATCGACCTCCCGACGCCGACCTTTGACGACCTCCCCTTGTGCGAGGAGGTGCGCCGTGCGGTCGACGAGATGGGATACGTCAACCCGACTCCAGTCCAGACCGCCACGTGGGGCCCCGCCGCCGAAGGGAGGGACATCATCGTCCAATCCCGGACGGGCACCGGCAAGACGGCGGCCTTCGGCATTCCGCTCATCGACCGACTCGTGCGCCCAGAGCCGCGCTTCCAGGCGCTGGTGCTGGCCCCGACGCGTGAGCTCGCCCTGCAGAGCACGCGCGAGCTGGCCAAGCTGGGCAAGCACCGCGGCACCCGGACGGCGGCGGTGTATGGCGGCGCCCCGATGCAACGCCAGGTCGCCGAGATCGCGGCGGGAGCGCAGGTGGTCTCGGGCACGCCAGGGCGGGTGTTGGATCATCTACGCCGAGGCACGATCGATCCGAGCTCGCTTCGCGTGCTGATCCTGGACGAGGCGGACGAGATGCTGTCGATGGGCTTCGCCAAGGAGCTCAACGCGATCATGGAGCTGTTGCCCGCGAAGCGGCAGACCATGCTGTTTTCGGCGACGGTGGACGACGAGGTACAGCGCATCGCGCAGCGCCACATGCACGACCCGCTGTTCATCGGCCTCTCGAGCGACCAGATCGGGGCCGAAGGCATCACCCACTTCGTATACCTGGTCAGTGGCAAAGCGCGAGCACAGGACCTGATCCGAATCCTCGAGATCGACAACCCCGAGAGCGCGCTGATCTTCTGCAACTTGAAGTCGGAGACCGAGCGAGTAGCCGCAGCCCTCACGCAGGCCGGCTTCGACGCGGACTGGCTCAATGGTGATCTGCCCCAGAGTGAGCGCGAAAAGGTCATGGCACGCATTCGCTGCGGCGAGCTGCGGTTCATGGTGGCCACCGACGTGGCGGCGCGTGGGATCGACCTGAGCCACGTGACTCACGTGGTGAACTACTCGTTCCCCGAGGCCGTCGAGCAGTACATCCATCGGACCGGCCGGACCGGCCGGGCTGGGCGCACGGGCACGGCGATCTCTCTCGTGAGCCCTCCCGAGCTCGGCTCCCTGTACTACCTCCGGCTCCAATACAAGATCGTCCCGATCGAGCGATCGCTGCCCACTTCCGGCGATCAACGTACGCGACTCGAGGTCGATCGCGTCGCGCTGCTGGACGAGGCCTTCCCGTCCCTCCCCAACGAAGTCGACCGGGCCGTGGCCCAGCGCCTACTCACCCACCCTGACATGGAACGGCTGGTCGGTGGCCTGCTCGCAGCGTTCTTCGGCAGCCGTGGCAGCGCCGAGCAGGTCAACGAGGAAGCGGCCGCGGCTCGCCGCAATCGCACTTCTGCCCGTCCGCCGGCATCTTCGCAGCCGGAGCCCGCTGTGACTGCATCCGACGACGTGCCGAGCTCCCGCGACGCGCCGGCAACTGACGGGCAGCACGCGGAGTCGAACGACGGCGGCGAGTCCGATGAGCCCGCACGCGAAGACATGACCCGCCTGTACGTCAGCCTCGGCCGGAGGGACGGGGTCCGGGCGGGGGACATCAACCAGATCCTGCGCGAGCGCTGCGAGATCGGGCGCGCAGACATCGGGCGGATTCGTGTTCGGGAGAAGCACACCTTTGTCGACGTGCTCACGTCCCGCGTCGAGCTCATCGTCTCGACGCTGGACGGCCAGCAGGTGAAGGACCGACAGATCGTCGTCGAGCCGGCGCGCTCCGCGAGCTGACATGCGACGTCTCTTCCCAGGAGTCGCCGTCGTCGCGTGGCTGCTGACCGGCGCGTGTGCCTCGGACGACGATGGCTCCGCGGTCCTGCCGCGGGGAGTCGACCGGCGGGGGCACGACAACGCCCAGGAGAGGGCCGTCAAGATGGCCGATCCCCTCGCCAGCGCCACGGACGATCGCCGCGAGCTCCTGACGCGTTCGGCGCGGCCACCCACCTTCGTGACGGACACCGAAGAAAACCCGAGCGCGGAGCCCCCGGCCCAGCGCGACCTCGGGGCCGAGGTTCAGGGCTTGCTCGGCGACCCAGCCAGCTGCATCAACCGGGCGGGGTCGGAGGGGCTCCCTGCCGAGGTACGAATCCGCATCGAAGCCCATGTGACCGAAACGGGGATCGTCACCCGCGCCCAAGTCAGCGGCCCGCCGGTTCCTCAGGCCGCGCTCGAGTGCCTCCAAGCGCGGCTGCGATTCGCACGGCTTCGAGCCCCCATCCCGGATGCTCCGCGGACGGTGACAACACAGCTGACCCTACGCCGCCGTACACCGGAGGGCACCGCGGAAGCTGGGGCGGCGCAGGCAGCCCCTTGAAGACGGGGCCTACCCTCCGCTAACCTCGCTCCCTCGCCATGTCGGTTCAGACCGTACAATCTTCGGGCATCGGAAAGGCCCCGCTCACGGCGGGTCAGGTCGTCGGCGGCCGCTTCGAAGTGGAGCAGCCGATGAGCGAGGATGCCCTCGGCGTCGTGCTCCGTGCGCGCGATCGCAAGACGAACAAACCGATCGCCCTGCGCGTCCTCTCGGCCGGCCTCCTCGACGCGGAGGGTGCCAAGATACTGAAGGCCGAGGCCCGCACGGCGGCACAGCTCGGACATCGGTCCATCGTCGGGACGTTCGGCGTCGGCAGTCTCCCCAACGGTGCGCACTTCGTCGCCTGCGAGTGGGTCGACGGCGCGCCGCTGTCGGCGCTCGTGGCACGCCGCAACGAGGAGGGCGGGCGCCTGTCGCTGCGCGGCGCCTACAACGTCATTGCGCACGTGTGCAAGGCGCTGTCGCTTGCCCACCGGTCGACATCCCACGGAGCGCTCCGTCCCAGTGTCGTCTGGGTGACGCGCTCGGGCAGGGTCAAGGTGAGCGACTTCGGCGTGGCCCGCGCGGTGGTGCTGGCAAGGGGCGCATCCGCTCTGGGCGAGATGGAGCAGGCGTGTTTGGCGCCGGACGTGAAGGCCGGCGCGGCTCCGGACCGTCTGAGCGACATCTTCGGCCTCGGTGCCATTCTGTACGAGATGCTGACGGGACGCGCTCCGGCGCAGGACAACTTCGTCCATCCGTCCCAGGTTCACCCGGACGCCTCCGCCGAGATCGATCGCGTGCTCTTCCGGTGCCTCTCGCCCGATCCCTCGGCGCGCTATCAAAGCCCCGAGGAGGTTAGAGCTGCGCTCCAACCCCTGGTGGCCGACGCGCCGGAGGTCCCGCCCGAGGAGGACTTCGCCATCGACATCGACGTCGACATGGCGTCGCGTCCTGCCCCGCCCGCACCGGCAGCCATTGCTGCGCCGCCCTTCCCTCGGCCGCCCCGGCCCCCCGCGCTGGCGGCGGGTGAGGTGCCCCCCGCGCCGCCCAAGATCGGTGCCCGGGTTTCGATTCACCAGGAGTTCCGCCCCTCGCAGGCGGGGGCTACACCCGGCGGCAACGACGCTTCCCGGCCCAGCGTGTCCGATGTGGACCTGAAGGGACTCCTGGCGAAGATCACGGAGAACGACGCTGCGCGTTGGATGGTCGTGAAGGACAAGCTCGACCACGGTCCCTTCTCAGGCCGAGAGCTAGTCGAGCTGATCCTCAAGGGTGACGTGATAGCAAACCACGGGCTGCTCAACATGGACACGGGGGAGCGGCGCAAGGTGTCGGGCTTTGCGGAGTTCGCCGAGTTCCTCGAGCAGTACCAGATGAAGAAGCGTCAGCAGGAGCACCAGGCGGCCCTCGTCCGCACCGCGAAAGTCGAGAAGGTGTCCGCGGCCGCCAAGCTGCTCATCGCGGCAGGCGTCGTCGGCGTCCTGGGTCTCGCAGGTGGCGTCTTCCTGCTCACGCGTCAGGCGGCGCACACCGACGACGATGCCTCCGACGTGAACCTGGCCGACCTGTACGAGCGCGGGGACATCCAGATAGAAGGCTCGGCCGGCATCCTGCCCATACCGCGCGGAGGCGGAGGCGGCAAAGGTGGCCGCCGGGGCAGAGGCGGCGGCGGCGGTGGGGGTGGCGGCGGTGGCGGCGCGCTCTCCTACGAAGAGGCCATGAACCAGGCGGTGAACCTCGGAGACGTCAACCAAGGCGGCGGTGAGCAACAGCTCTCGAGCGCCGACGTGGCGGGCGTCATGAACCGCCACATCAACTCGTTCTTCGGATGCGTGTCCCAGGAGCTGCGCCAGGGCGGGAATCTCAGCCGCGTCCAGATCGACCTGGCCATCGCCGGCAATGGCCAGGTGCTAGGAGCGAGCACGCGGCAAGGCAGTCCGCAGTTCAGCAGTTGTATCGCGGGGCGCGCGCGCAGCGTTCGTTTCCCGACATTCTCTGCACCTCGCATGGGAGCGCGGTTCAGCTTCAACGTGGACTGATGACAACGCTCGTGGCCATCGCTGTGGCCGTGCTCGCCGCAGGCTGCCAGACCACCATCGCGGCCGGCTTGGCAGAAGAACAAGCCAATCGCGTCGTGGTGGCGCTCGACGCCGAAGGGATCTCTGCGGCGAAGGACCGCAGCGGAGGTCGGACGGACGAGTCGGGGTTCGATGTGGCCGTCGCGAACGACGACGTGGCGCGCGCCCTCGCGGTGCTCGAAGCCGCCGATCTGCCCCGGCAGGACGAGCCCGGTCTGAGTGACGTATTCGGCGAGGCGAGTCTCGTGCCAACCGCCACGGAAGAACGCGCGCGATATATGGCCGCCCTTTCGGGGGAGTTGACGCGTTCAATAGAGAGCCTCGACGGCGTCCTCGACGCACGGGTCCACGTGGCCTTGCCCGAGCAGCGCGATTTCATGCTCGATCAGGAGCGCCCTGGGCCGCGAGCGTCGGTACTCATCAAACGACGGCACGCTGCCCGGGCCCCGGACGAGGACGCCGTGCAACGCCTCGTTGCGGGGGCCGTGCACGGCATGCGCCCGGAGGACGTGGCGGTGGTTAGCATCGAGGCCGCGCCTGCGCGGCCGTCACCCTCCTCTCTCGTGCGGGTGGGCCCCATCTCCGTGACCCGAGGCACGGCGACTATCCTCAAGGCGTTCCTCGGCGGCTCGCTCGGACTTCACGTGCTCCTCGCGGCGCTACTGGTGTTCGTGCTCGTCCGACGCCGTGGGACCCAGGTCATCGAAGAGAACGCCGGTAACGGGGCCGGCTGAGCGGTTCGAAGGAGGAGACGATGTCTTTCGACGCGCTTGGGGCAGCCAGGACCTACTTCGACAAGGCCGCGGCGCTACTCGATCTTCCGAATGACGTGGCGATCCAGCTGCGGACCCCGCACCGCGAGGTGCGCGTCGAGTGCAACATCCAGCTCGACAAGGGGGAGATCGGCACGTTCATCGGCTATCGAGTGCAGCATGACGACGCACGCGGCCCCTTCAAGGGGGGGATCCGCTACCACCAAGAGGTGGATGCTGATGAAGTCACGGCGCTCGCGACCCTGATGACCTGGAAGACAGCCGTCATCGACGTGCCCTTCGGGGGCGCAAAGGGGGGCATCGCGTGCGACCCCGGCCTGCTCTCCGATGCCGAGAAGCAGCGCCTCACGCGGAAATTCATCGACGGGATCTACGACATCATCGGTCCCACGAGGGACATCCCCGCACCGGACATGAACACCAACGCTCAGACGATGGCGTGGATGTTCGATCAGTACGGGAAGTACCGGGGCTACGTGCCAGCGGTTGTCACCGGCAAGCCGATCGCGCTGGGCGGATCTCTGGGCCGAGACGCGGCCACGGGTCGGGGCTGTCTCTTCGCGACCGAAGAGCTCCTCGCCGCCCTCGGCGAAAGCCTGACCGGCAAGCGCGTGGTGGTTCAGGGATTCGGAAACGTGGGAAGTTGGGCCGCGCGATTGATGGCGCAGCGCGGGGGTAGGATCGTTGGGATCGCGGATATCACGGGTGGATACGTGAACCCGGCGGGCATCGACGTCGAGGCCGCTCTCGCTCACGCCTCCGGGCACCGCTCCCTCGAGGGCTTCACGGGGGCCGATCGCGTGGCCGGCGATGCCATCCTCGCCACCGACTGTGACGTTCTGGTTCCAGCCGCGCTGGGCGGTGTTCTTCACGCCGACAACGCGAAGGAAGTGCGCGCGAAGATCGTCGTGGAGGGAGCCAACGGCCCCACCACACCCGAGGCCGACGAGATCTTCCGGAAGCGTGGCATCCACGTGATCCCCGACATCTACGCCAACGCTGGTGGGGTCACGGTGAGCTACTTCGAGTGGGCGCAGAACATGCAGCACTTCTATTGGAGCGAGGAGCGGGTCAACGATGAGCTCCACCACAAAATGAAGCAGGGCTTCGCCACCATTTACGAAACAACGAAGAAGCACGACGTGGACATGCGGACAGCGGCCTACATGATCGCGATCGGCCGAGTCCGCGACGCCACCGTGCTACGCGGCCTGTGATCGTCGTCGAGGGGGTGCACAAGTCGTTCAAGGGTCCCGTGCTGCGGAATGTCGGGATCCGCGTGCCGGAGGGATGTATCTATGCGCTCATCGGCCCGGGCGCGAGCGGCAAGAGCGTCCTATTGAAGGTCATCGCCGGGTTGATCAAGCCCGAGAGCGGCCAGGTGTGGATTGGCGGCACGGAGATCACGGCTCTGCGAGAGGTGCGCCTCGCCGAAGTTCGCAAGCGCGTCGGGATGCTCTTTCAGAACTACGCCCTCTTCGATTTCCTGACTGTCGGCGAGAACATCGCGTTTCCATTGCGTAGGCTCTTCGACTTGCCAAATGAGGAAGTCCAGTCGCGCGTGGCCGAGCGGCTCGCTCGCGTCGCCTTGCCCGGCTTCGAAGAGCGCGTCCCGGGAAGCCTTTCGGGAGGCCAGAAGAAGCGGGTTGGCGTCGCCCGAGCAACGATCGCCCGGCCCGAAGTCCTGCTGTACGATGAGCCCACAGCCGGCCTGGATCCCGTGACGAGCCAGAAGATCTACGACTTGATTCGCGACGAGCAAAAGGAGCAGCGGAACACCGCCGTCGTCATCTCGAGCGACGTTCACGGCGTGCTCACGATTGCCGAGCGGGTCGGCATGATGGTCCAGGGTCAGCTGATCTTCGACGGGACCGTGGAGGAGGCCTGCACGAGCCAGAACCCAGCCGTGCGACAGTTCGTTCACGGGCTCACTGAAGGGCCATTGTGAGGTAGGCGTGGGCAGCGCTCTGCTCGGCATCCCGTCACGACTCGGAACCTCCCTTCTTGGCGTGGCCGATCAGGTCGGAGGGATCGCGATGCTCGCGGGTAGGATCAGCCGCCGGCTCGTCCCGCCCCGGCTCGACCGGGTCGAGCTCGTGCGGAACCTCCACAAGATGGGCGTCGAGTCGGTCGGCATCGTCGCTGCTACGGCCGCATTTGTTGGAGCGATCATGGTGGTTCAGGCCGCCCCGCTCGTCACGCGCTTCGACGCCAAGGAGATGGTCGGATGGGGCGCGGGCTTCGCTACGCTCAGGGAGGTCGGCCCACTGCTCATCGCCCTGATGTTCAACGGCCGAGTCGGCGCCAACAACACGGCAGAGCTCGGCACGATGACGGTGACCGAGCAGATCGACGCTCTTCGGGCGCTGGCGATCGATCCGATCGCGTATCTTGTGCTCCCGCGGATCATCTCCATGGTGATCATGCTGGCCGTCCTGACCGTGGTCGGCGACTTCGTGGCTATTTCGGGAGCCCTTGCCGCGGCGAAGGGCCTCCTCGATGTGGACCCGCGATCGTTCATGAGCTCGTTCACAGCGCTCCTGAACGAGTGGGATTTCCTCACGGGCATCATCAAGAGCGTGATCTTCGGCGCCATGATCGCGATGACGTCCTGCTACTTCGGTCTCTCCGTACGGGGTGGGGCCCCGGGCGTCGGGAGGGCCGTGAACGCGGCTGTCGTCGCGTCGGCGAGCGGGATCTTCATTTTGGACTTCTTCTCCACCTTTGTTCTGGGCTGATGGAAGGAAGAGCCACACTGTTTCTCGCGTCCCTGGGCAAGGGCCCCGTGTCCGCGGCGCGAGAGCTTGGAGCCCTCTGGGGCGTCCTGCAGCGCACGATCTACTACCTGTTTCGGGGGCGGCGCGAGAAGGGCGCCATCGTTCGCCAGATGTACAACATCGGCAACCAGTCCCTCTTTTTCATGACCGTGACGATGGGTGTCATCGGCATCATCATGGTTTTTCAGTCCGGGGTGCAGACCAAGAAGGTCATTCCCGACCTGACGCTCCTCGGGGCAACCTACGCTAAGTTCCTGATCCGAGACCTGGCCGCGTCCATCGGTGCCATGCCGCTGGCAACCCGCGTCGGAGCTGGCATCGCCGCGGAGATCGGCTCGATGGTTGTGACCGAGCAGGTGGACGCCCTGCGGATGTGCGCGGCCGACCCCATCGACTATCTCGTGGTACCGCGCTTCGTCGCATCGGTCGTGATGTCCACGGCGGTGTTGATCTGGTGCTGCGCCGTCGCGTTCTTCGCCGGCATGTTCACTGCGAACGTGATGTTCGACGTAAACTTTCACACGTTCATGAACTTCCAGCTCGTGAACTACGGGGACGTCATTCTGGGTCTCACGAAGTGCGTTGCCTACGGCGCATCCATCGCCATCATCAGCTCCCATCGGGGACTGGTGACCTTCGGAGGCTCGGAGGGCGTGGGTTGGGCCACCACCAGCGCCGTGGTCTACTCCTGCTTCGGAATCATCGTCCTGAACTTCTTCATCAGCACCATCGGCTACTTCATCCTGCCCGCCTAGAGTCGAGCCCCTTCATCCCATGACGATCGTCTTCAGCGGCATCCACAAGAGCTTCGGCGCCAAGTCAGTGCTGCACGGCGTGGACATCGAGGTGCACGAGGGCGAGTGTTTCTTCATCATTGGCGCCTCCGGTGTGGGCAAGAGCGTCCTCATCAAGCATCTCGTCGGGCTGCTCCGCCCCGACGCGGGAGACATCTACCTGGACGGTCAGGAGATCTCCAGGCTGTCGGAGGAAGACTTCTATCCAGTTCGCAAGAAGTGCGCGATGGTCTTCCAGAACTCGACCCTGTTCGACTCGATGACATGCGCCCAGAACGTTGCGCTACCGCTGCGCAAGCACCACAGCCTGTCCCTCGACGAGGCGATGGTGGAGGCGCTGCGCCGGCTCGACCAGGTGCACATGCGGGACTTCGCAGATGCCTACCCCGCAGAGCTCGGTGACGGGATGCGAAAGCGGGTCGCAATCGCGCGGGCTCTCACGCTCGAGCCCCGCTACGTTCTCTTCGACGAGCCCACGACCTCACTCGATCCAGTGAACGCGAGGCGGGTCGATCAGATGATCCGGGAGCTCAGCCACGAAATCGGGGTGACGTCGATCGTGGTCAGCCACGACCTGATTTCAATTTTCGCCATCGCGGACCGCATCGCGATGCTGTACAAGGGCGCGGTACGGCTCTTGGGCACTCCGGAGGAATTCCGGCTCAGCGAGGATCCCATCGTGCGCCAGTTCATCAGCGGACAGGCCGAAGGGCCGATGGAGGTATAGGTCGTGAAGGGGCTGTCGCTCGAGGTCCGCGTGGGCCTGCTCGTGTTGACCGCCATGGTCCTGCTGGGCGCGTTCATCTTCGTGTTGGGCGGGTTCAGCTTCGAAGAGGGCTACACGATCTACGTCGATTTCAACAATCCCGGCAACATCAAGCCAGGCGCTCCCGTGACCGTGGGGGGCATCAAGGTGGGCCGTGTGGAGGAGGTCACGTACCGAGGAGGTGACCTCGATCCTCAAACGGGTTGGCGCTCACTCGTCCGGGTGCGTCTGAGCGTCGATGAATCCATCAAGCGTACGATCCACGATGACGCGCTGGTG